>ERZ795057.112-NODE-112-length-84566-cov-9.084238_pt1 | contig 84566 bp, 68 predicted proteins | sample MGYA00375141_ERZ795057 | MGnify/ENA primary metagenome ERZ795057 (study PRJEB30186, sample SAMN05720163) | activated sludge metagenome | isolation source: Anaerobic digester | place: Hong Kong | collected 2015-01-26 ...
TATGAAATCTGCCAGCCTGAAAGAAAAAAATGCACTGAACAAGGATTATATCAATGAAGTAAAGAATGATTACCGGATTGCTTTCGAGAGCCGTCAGGCAAGCCTGATGGGGAGGCGCGAAGTGCTTACAGGCAAAGGTAAATTCGGAATTTTCGGAGACGGAAAAGAGATTCCCCAGCTGGCAATGGCCAAAGTATTTATGAACGGGGACTGGCGTTCAGGATATTACAGGGATCAGACTTTTATGCTGGCAACGGGTATGATGAGTCTTGAAGAGTTTTTTGCACAGATATACGGTGATACCGACGACAAATTTAATCCCGGGACTGCCGGAAGGGTGATGAACAATCACTTTGCCACCCGCAGCCTCGATAATAACGGAATATGGAAAGACCTTACCATTCAGAAGAACAGTTCGGCCGACATCTCCCCCACTGCCGGGCAAATGCCCAGGTTGCTCGGCCTGGCGCTGGCTTCGAAATTATACAGAAAATCCGGTGAAAAATCCATACTGAAAGGTTTTTCCTTTGAAGGCAATGAAGTGGCATTTGGCACTATCGGTGACGCTTCCACATCAGAAGGACATTTTTTTGAAACCATCAACGCAGCCGGGGTGCTTCAGGTACCCATGGCCATTTCGGTATGGGATGACGGCTGGGGAATCTCCGTTCCCAATAAATATCAAACCACCAAGCAGAGTATTTCAGAGATTCTCAGAGGATTTGAAAGGGATGAAAATAATCCGGGGTACCTGATTTATACCGCTGACGGATGGGATTATCCCGGGCTGGTGAGAATCTACCGCGAAGGCATAGAAATCTGCCGCAGGGAGCAGGTGCCGGTTTTGTTCCATATCAAAGGTTTGACACAACCCCAGGGTCATTCTACCAGCGGATCGCATGAGCGTTATAAATCAAAAGAAAGGCTGGATTGGGAAAAGGAATATGACGGAATTGCCCGTATGCGGGAATGGATGGTTTCCGAAAGGATTGCCACCAATAAGGAAATTGATGAAATTGAAAATCAGGCCACCGACAAGGTCAAAAAAGCGCGGAAAGCAGCCTGGGACAACTACCTGAATCCGGTAAAGGCCAAACGGGATGAGTTCCTCAGGATGGCAGATGTAACTACCTGCAACTGCGCCAAAACCAGCAAAATCGAATCAATAAAGGAGGACCTGCGCCTGATTGCTGAACCCATCCGCAAGGATATTATTTCTTCCGCCCGGAAAATTCTCAGGTTAATCTGCGATTCATGCAGTAATCCTCAGAATTCACTAAAAATCAACGTCAGCAACTGGCTCGAAAAAGAGATGGCTGACAACGCCGGACGATATAACTCATATCTGTATAGTGAATCAGCAGAAAGGGTCAGCAACATAAGCTCCATCGAGCCCGTTTTTGACGAAAAATCGGTGATGGTACCCGGCCGGGAGATCCTCAGGGACAATTTTGATGCTTTGATGGCTAAATATCCGGAGCTGGTTGTTTTCGGCGAGGATGTCGGAAAGATCGGCGGCGTTAACCAGACCTGGGAAGGTCTTCAGGAAAAGTACGGCGAAAACAGGATTTTTGATACAGGGATCCGCGAAGCCACCATCATCGGGCAGGGAATCGGCCTGGCCATGCGGGGTTTCAGGCCCATTGCCGAGATACAGTATTTCGATTATCTGCTCTACGGACTTCAGGTAATCAGCGATGACCTGGCGACCCTTCAATACCGGACCAAAGGGGGGCAGAAAGCGCCCATGATTATCAGCACCCGCGGTCACCGGCTCGAAGGCATCTGGCACTCAGGCTCTCCCCTGAGCATGGTCATCAACTCCGTACGTGGTGTACATGTGTTGGTTCCGAGAAACATGACCCAGGCTTCGGGATTTTACAATACCATGCTGGCATCGGACGAACCGGCCATCATCATTGAGCCCCTCAACGGATACCGGCTGCGCGAAAAGCGTCCTGCCAATATCGGGGAATACCGCATAGCACCCGGTTATCCCGAAATACTGCATCAGGGCACTGATATCACCATCGTTACTTACGGATCGTGTGTGCGCATTGCCGAAGATGCCGTTGATCAGCTGAAAGCCTTCAATATCTCCTGCGAACTGATCGATGTGCAGTCCCTGATACCTTTCGACATTGACCAGACAATTGTGAAATCGTTGCGGAAAACCAACAAGATTGTCTTCTTCGATGAGGACGTGCCGGGCGGAGCCACCGCCTATATGATGCAAAAAGTGCTGGAGGAACAAAACGGCTACCTTTATCTGGATGCTCCCCCAAGAACTGTCACCGGAATGGCCCACCGGGCGGCATACAGTACTGACGGGGATTATTTTTCCAATCCCAACGCCGAGGACGTGTTTGATGCCGTTTACAATATCATGCACGATTATAACCCCGGCAAATTTCCGAAGATTTTCTGATCATTCACCGGCCTGCATTGCGGATGCAATCAGAAACGCGTAACAAATGCACCGGGGTTGTTTACTGCCACATCCCTGACTCAGACAAAATCATTAAAGTACAAAAAAAGCCGTTGCGGAAAACAACGGCTTTGCAAGCAGTGATTAAGGTTTGGTCCCGTTAATTACACCTGTTTAAAGGCGCCCAGGTCTTTGGGGTGACTCTGGTTTATAAAGCCGACTTTGGCTATATTTTCGGCACGTGCCATACGGATAAAGATATCGGCCGATTTGGTATAATCATCATTCCTGTTGGCATCGAGGAGCAGCAGGAAACCCATGATGATATGTCCGGCCATCTCAACAAGGCGGCGTGCATGGTAATCCAGATACTCGTTGTCTTCGAATTCATTTACCTTTTCAACGGTCCTGGCATACTGGTCGGTCATTTTTTCAAGCACCGATTTCATATACTGCAATTCAGGTTTTACCTGGGTTTGGGCATATGTTTGCATCGCTTTCAGGTAAGCCCCGTTACCTACCCCGCGGATGGCAGCCACCACCTGAAGCTGTGAGGTACCTTCGTATATGGTGGTGATACGGGCATCCCTGTATATCCGCTCAACCGGGAAATCCTTCATGTATCCGGTTCCACCGTGTATCTGAATGGCATCATAAGCAATCTGGTTGCAATACTCACTCGAGAAAAGCTTCAGCAGCGGCGTAAAGACATCAGCCAGTTTCAGATAATACTTGTACTCTTCACGCTCGGCCTGTTCCAGTTTCCTTTCGTGACCTGCAAAGGTATAAGCCTTGTAGATATCAACAAAACGGGCAGTTTCGTAAAGCAACGTCCGGATGGCGTCTGTTTTCACCTTCATATTGGTGATCATCTCATACACGGCCGGATACTGAATAATCGCCTTGCCAAACTGTTCACGTTCCTGAGCATACTTAAGCGCTTCGCGCCAGGCAGCCTCAGCAATACCAACCGATTGAGCTCCGACACCCAAACGGGCAGAATTCATCAGCGACATCACATACTTGATCAGTCCCATCTTGGTATCACCTACCAGTTTTGCCGGAGCATTTTTAAAGACAAGTTCACAGGTGGGCGATCCTTTGATTCCCAGTTTATTTTCTATTCTTCTGATTTTAACAGCTTTGTGTTTGCGGTCATATACAAAAAGCGAAAGACCGCGCGCATCGGTGGTGTTGGCTTCAGAGCGGGCCAGTACCAGTGAAATGTCGGCATCCCCGTTGGTAATAAAACGTTTTACGCCATCCAGATACCAGATTCCCGAAGCAGGATCAAGGGTAGCCTTAAGCTGAACGGCCTGGAGATCGGAACCGGCATCGGGTTCCGTAAGATCCATGGCCGCTGTGGCTCCCTGGTTGAAACGAGGCAGATACTCATTCTTGATCTCGTCAGAGCCAAACTCATGGATGGTTTCTGCACAGTCCTGAAGTCCCCAGATATTGGCGAAACCGGCATCGGCCCGTGAAACGATCTCAGCTGACATTACATAAGGAACAATCGGAAAGTTCAGCCCCCCGTATTCCCTCGGCAATGACATGCCAATCATCCCGGCTTTTACCAGTGCATCATGATTTTCCTGCGTTCCGCGGGCATAAACCACTTCATTGTCAATAAGCTGAGGTCCGTCATGATCCACACTTTCAGCATTGGGAGATATGATGTCTCCCGAAATCTCACCTATGATCTCAAGTACCTTATCATAACTGTCAAGGGCATCTTCAAGGTCAAGCGGTGCATAATCATGCTGCTCTTTCTGGGTGTAATTATGTTCTTTCAGTTTCACGATCTTTTCCATCAAAGGATGGGTTAGATGAAACTTAAGGTTCTCGTTGTCAGTATAAAAGTTGGCCATTTTCTTCTGAATTGCTTGTGATTACTGTAAATCTGCCGGATACCGGTTTACTTCGAATTTGCCTTGTAATACCTTATCATTTTAGGAATTACGTCAGTAATACTGCCGATAATTGTATAATCGGCAATATGGTTGATGGGTGCATTGGGGTCGGTATTGATGGAGATAATCTGGGCTGACTGGTCCATCCCCGCCCTGTGCTGAACAGCACCGGAGATACCACATGCAATGTAAAGTTTGGGCCTTACGGTTACCCCGGTCTGACCTATCTGCCTTTCATGTTCCGAAAAACCGGCATCCACTGCAGCCCTGGAAGCGCCAACCTGCGCACCCAAAACATCGGCAAGATCATAAAGTAACTGGAAGTTTTCGCGCGAACCAACACCATAACCGCCGGCAATAATCACCTGCGCGTTTTTAATGTTGATTTTGCTCGCTTCCATATGCCGCTCGATGATCTGTACCATAAAATCTTCATCCCTGAGCACAGCGGAAGCATTTACCTTCTTAACCTGTCCTTTATACTTCGGATCAAGCACTTCTTTTTTCATGACCCCTTCCCTGACGGTAGCCATCTGAGGGCGGGTCTCGGGATTGATAATGGTAGCGATGATGTTTCCGCCAAAAGCCGGCCTGATCTGATACAGCAGATTCTTATATTCAGTCTGGGTTTTATTCTCGAAATGATCTCCTATTTCAAGACTGGTACAGTCGGCTGTAAGACCGCAGCGCAAGGCTGAGGCGATCCTCGGTGCAAGGTCACGGCCGATGGAAGTAGCTCCGAATATTGCTATTTCAGGCTTTTCGTGATGGAAAATATGCAACACCAAAGAGGCATGCGGCAGCGTGGTATAAGGGAACAAACGATTGTCGTCAGCCACATGAACCACATCCACGCCAAAAGGAAATACCTGATCTTCAATACGCTTCAGATCCGATCCGATTACGATTGCTTCAAGCTTTACGCCAAGTTCAGTAGCCAGCCTGCGACCCTTCGACAGCAACTCAAGACTTACATCGGCGATGGTTTTTTCTTCTGTAAGCTCGCAATAAACAAATATATTATTCACGGTTCTTTTCAATTTAAGGTTTACACTTCCTGCTTAACCAATTACATGGCTGTCGATCAGGTCTTTCATCAGATTGTTGATATCCTCGTCAGAAGCAGATAAAACTTTTGAGTCTTTGTGCGCAAACACCACATTCTCAATTTTCTTGACTTTTGTGGGGGAACCTGAGAGGCCAAGCATGGTAACATCGGCATGCAGGTCATCTACCGTCCACTCGTCTATCTGAAGATACGGACGCTGATCATAAAGTTCTGTGTAATCCTTGGTTTCATTCTGAAGCTCTGTTACTGTACGGGCATGTTTGTACTTCATCAGTAACTTGGCCACCCTTTGACGACAGGCCGGTGCAGAACTGTGCACGGTAACAGCCGCCGGAAGGGGTGATTTAACAACTTCTATTCCCCGCTCAAGCCTGCGTTTGACCACAATATGTTTTTCACTTACTTCGGTAATCTCTTCAGCATAAGTGATTTGCGGAAGGCTGAGTTTTTCGGCAGTCTGGGGGCCTACCTGCGCAGTATCCCCGTCGATTGCCTGACGTCCAGATATAACCAGGTGATATGGTTCCAGCTTTCTGACGGCAAGAGATATCGCATAGGAAGTCGCCAGGGTGTCGGAACCGGCAAATTTACGGTCGGTAATCAGGTAACCACGGTCCGCTCCGCGATACATGGCCTCCCTGATGATCTCTGCAGCCCTGAAAGGACCCATGGTCAGAATAATCACTTCGCAGTCTTTGCGCTGATCTTTAATCCTGAGCGCCAATTCCAGCGCGTTGAGGTCTTCGGGATTGAAAATCGCCGGAAGAGCTGCCCGGTTCACCGTGCCATCCGCTTTCATCGCGTCTTTCCCAACATTTCGGGTGTCAGGCACCTGTTTGGCAAGCACAATAATTCTGAAACTCATAAACTGTTTTTTCGTGAAATATGCAATAAGTTAAATAGGTAATTTCATTAATTTGAAATTTATCCCGGAATGCAAAAATAGAAATTTGATGGTTATCCGCAAAACTAATATTTGTACTGAGTCCGGTTCAAAATGTTCTGACCGGAATTCCTTCAATCACTTTTCGTATCCTCTCCGGGGACATTGTTCAAATGAATTCTGTTTTGTAATCTTTTCCGGGCTATTCAACGCATGAATTAAAAAAGAAGTCTGATGATATTTTTAATAAATTTGTTTGTGAACCTTCCGGAACCATGGCAGAGAAAAAGAAAAAGGATAAGAAATTTGTTGCCGCGCCTGAATATCCCGGCGGCAATGCGGCATTTAAGAAATTTATCAGCGAGAACCTCAGATATCCTGAAGAAGCGCTCAAAAATCAGGTTGAAGGTGTAGTACACGTGAGTTACACAGTTGCCAATGACGGAACTGTGGAAGAGGTGGTGGTCAACAAGGGCATTGGTTACGGCTGCGATGAGGAAGCGGTAAGGGTAATCTCACTGCTGAAGTATGAGCCGGCCCATAACCGGGGATTCAAGGTTAGAAGCACCTTGAGGACAAGAATATTTTTCAGGTTGCCGGCCGCTCCTTCACCGGTTATTACCTATTCGGTCGTAAAGGAGATGGATAATAAAAAACCGGCCGGAAAACCGGCCGGTAACTCTGGATATGGGTATACCATCACAATCGGTAAGCCTGAAGAGGATTAGATTTCTGCTTCCGGTCTGTTCAGCGGATTCTCCTGACACTCTTTACATTCAAGGCTTTTATTATACTGGGTCATGGCCCTGGCGCTCATTCCCATGCTGCTGAATCCGCCGTCGTGATATAGATTCTGCATGGTTACCTTCCTGGTAAGATCGGAGAAAAGTGTAATGCAATAGTCGGCACATTCATCGGCAGTGGCATTTCCAAGCGGAGACATACGCTCGGTAAAATCCATCAATCCGGAGAAGCCTTTTACCCCCTGCCCTGCCGTTGTGGGAGTGGGCGACTGGGAAATGGTGTTGATCCTGACATGTTTTTCACGCCCGTAAATATACCCGAAACTGCGTGCAATGGACTCCAGTACCGCTTTGGCATCGGCCATATCGTTGTACTCAAACAGGGTACGCTGAGCTGCAATGTAAGAAACGGCTACAATAGATCCCCATTCCCGGATGGCATCCATTTTCTTGGCCACCTGTATCATTTTGTGGAAAGAAATGGCTGAAATGTCAAGGGTTTTGGTAAAAAAATCGTAATTAATGTCGTCGTAGGGCAATTTTTTACGCACATTGGGCGACATGCCAATGGAGTGCAGCACAAAATCAATTCGTCCGCCGAAAAACTCCATAGATTTGCTGAACAGGTTTTCGAGATCGGCTACGCTGGTGGCGTCGGCAGCGATCATCTGAGAACCGGTTTTCGCGGCAAGCTCGTCCATATCGCCCATGCGGATCGCCAGAGGTGTGTTGGTCAATACCAGCTCTGCTCCTTCTTCGTGCGCCCGCTCTGCTATTTTCCAGGCTATTGAATTGCTGTTGAGCGCACCGAAAATTATCCCTTTTTTCCCTTTGAGTAAATTAAAAGCCATAAAATATGATTTAGTTCAGGCATAAAGCCAATGTTTTTCAGCAGTCAAACAAATTAAACCTTTAATTGTTTTTGAGCAGTTCCCGCGCTGTTTCCCGGGCAGCTTCCAGATCAGGATTACCACTGATCATCAGGGCGAGTTCCGATACCCGCTCATCGTTGTTCAATTTCACGATCGACGAAAAAGTCTTTCCGTTTTCGTTGTATTTATATACTTTGAAATGCTCATTGCTTCTTCCGGCAATCTGCGGCAGATGCGTGATTACGATCACCTGCATCTTTTCAGACATTTTCGTGAGTATGGAACCTGTTTTTGAAGCCACATCCCCGGAAATTCCACTGTCAATCTCATCAAAAATAATTGTCGGAAGCAGGTTGTTTGACGAAATAAGCGATTTTACGGCCAGCATCAGTCGTGAAAGTTCCCCTCCCGAAGCAATTTTTGACAAGTCATTCAAGTCACTGCCTTTATTCGCGCTGAACAAAAACCTGACCCTGTCGGAACCAAACGGACCGGGCACCTTCAGTTTGCTGATATCGACACAAAATCCGGCATCTTTGATGCCGAGTTGCCTGATGGTTTGAAGCACCGCCTCTTCGATGGGTTTGGAAAACTTCCGTCTCTGAACCGCCAGTTCATCAGCGAGGCGGATTAGTTCCCTGCTGCCGTCTGCAATCTGTTTTTTCAGTTTTTCAATCTGCTCATCCAGCGATGCGATGCCGTTGATTTTTTCTTCAATCTCTGATTTCTTTTCGAGCAGTTCATCGGTTGACTTTACGTGATGCTTGTGTTCCAGATTATACAGAAAGGCAAGCCGGTCGTTAATTTCAGCAAGTTTTTCAGGATCATATACAGTGGCTTCATCCAGGTGATTGACGGCTTCTGCAATGTCCTTGAGTTCGATGATGCACGCGGAAAGCCTTTCCGTAAATGAACCGGCCTCCGGATGATGCCTTCCCGCCTGCTGTAGCAGGTTGGCCACCTCATTCAACCGGCGGAGGATATTGTCCTCGCTGTTGATCAGCAATTCCGCTGCATTAAACAGGCGAGCCTTGATCTCTTCAGCATGCCCGAGCACTTCCGCTTCCTTTTCCAGCAATTCCTGTTCTCCGGGCTTTAGCGCCGCCTTCTCCAGTTCATCAAACAGAAAATTGAGGTAATCCTGCTCATTTCTGGCTTCCTGATTTTTCTTCAACAACAATTCCATGGCCTTTTCCATCTCATTCAGAGACCTGAACACCTTCGCATAAGCAGACAATATCGGACCGTTTCCGGCAACCGAATCAATGACTGACTGTTGAAATGAAGATTCCTGCAGGAGGAGTGTCTGATGCTGGGAATGCACATCAACCAGTCTTGATGTGAGTTCTTTGAGCTGGTTCAGTCCGACCGGCGTGTCGTTGATAAATGCGCGCGATTTCCCCTGTGGGGTTATTTCCCGGCGAATAATGCAAAATTCCTCATAGTCAAGGTCATTGTCGCTGAAAAAATCTTCGAGGTTACAATTTGTGATGTTAAAGGTGCCTTCGATACAGCATTTGGATGATTTATCCGCAAGACTGAGGTTTTCGGCCCGCTGGCCAAGAATAAGACCCAATGCGCCAAGAATGATGGATTTACCGGCTCCGGTTTCTCCGGTTATAACAGAAAATGATTCGCTGAAATTGATTTCCAGTTCGCGGATCAGGGCATAATTGGTTATGGAAAGGCGCGTTAACATAAACCGGGTCAGGTATGGCGAACAAATTTACGAAATCCGGCCGGAATTAACTGCGCTTATTTTGAAGCTTCAAGAATGCGCTGATATTTTGAGGCATTGGCAGGATCGATCTCCTTAAGGATATTCACTGCCTTGGTTTTATCCATAGGCGATGCCTGTGAATAGATATTCACCAGTTCATCACGTTTGGCTTCGAGGAAAAGCTGAAGGATAAACAATCCGGGCCGTTCCCGGTTTGCTTTACGCAGTAGTTCAAGACTTTCATTAATAGCAGCACGGCCGGCCTCCACATCATCAGCCATCAGGTCGAGGCCCAGACGATGATAGCGGTAAGAGGCTTCCCTTACCGCAGCGTAGGTAGGATTGGTAAGGTTTTCAATCAGCCAGTACCTGTTTTTCTGGCCTTCGAATGCCTTCCATCCCTTCTCACGGGCATTCTGACCCATATTTACAATATTCTGCGCTTTGGCAAAATATGGCGAGCCGCCGTTTTTGGCAAATGAATCTCCGTCAAGACCAAGGTAGAGATAAAGGTAGTAGGCGATGGTTGAGGTAAGGTTGGTAGTAAAAACATTATCGGAATACTCCAGCGGCTGGAATTCAACATACTTAAACTCGAAATCACGATCCAGATAATTTAACAGGGTTGTATTGTAAGAAGACTTGAAGACCGGGCGGCGAAGGGCAACATTGATTTTTCCCTTGAAATCTTCTCCTGATCGTTGTTCTACGGTTATCAGGATGGTGCCCTCAATCCTTTCTTCAGGTTTATAAATATAATTGGTCCACTTCCTGTTATTCACAAAATCAAATAATTCCTGTTGCAGCGTTTCAAAGATCTTTTTCTCGGTGCCTTCAACCTGGGGAGAGGTAACCTGCACCGTGACATTGAATTCCTGGGCTTTAGCGCAAAAAAATACCAGGCTGAACAGGGAAATAACGATGATGTGTTTCATAGTTCGTTTTTAAATCCGGGAAGCGCTGCTGCTGTCAGCCAGCAATGGCATTCAGTATAACAGCGGCAATATCCTTTTTTGATTTCAGGGGCACCTCGGTTTCAGCGCCATTGGCCATGATAATGGTTACTTTATTGGTATCATATCCGAAACCGGCACCCTGATCATTCAATGAATTAAGAACGATCATGTCGAGGTTTTTATTTTTCAGCTTGCTGAAAGCATTTGATTTTTCATTGTCAGTCTCAAGGGCAAAACCAGCCAGAAATTGGCCCTCCTGTTTTCGTTTACCCAGCGTTGCAAGGATATCCGTTGTTTCGCTCAATTCAATCATTAATTTATTACCTGATTTTTTTATCTTGGCGGGTGCCGGATCAGCGACTGTATAGTCAGCTACTGCAGCAGCCATAATGGTAATATCGCTTGATTTGAATTCGCTGAAGCAGGCATCTGCCATTTGAGCGGCCGATGTAACGCTGATTAACCTTATTCCCGGATGCATTGGTTTCAGATCAACCGGTCCGGAAACCAGCACAACCTGGGCTCCGCGGGCGGCTGCATCCTCTGCCAGGGCAAATCCCATCTTTCCTGAAGAAAAATTACCGATAAACCTGACCGGGTCAATCAATTCGTAGGTTGGTCCGGCCGAAATCAATACCTTTTTACCTGAGAGGGTATTACTTATAAAAAAAAAATCCCTGATCATCCTGAGAATTTCTTCAGGCTCTTCCATGCGGCCGGCACCGCATAATCCACTGGCAAGTTCCCCCTCCTGCGGCGCGATCAGGTGATTACCGTAAGAAAGCAGCGTATCGATGTTTTTCCGGGTAGTCGGATGATGAAACATGTCCAGATCCATGGCCGGAGCGAAAAAGACCGGGCACTTGGCTGCCAGATAAGTTGTTGTGAGCAGATTATCGGCAATGCCGGATGCCATTTTTGCCAGCGTGTTAGCGGAAACAGGTGCCAGAATAAAGACATCGGCCCAGCGACCCCAGTCCACATGACTGTTCCAGCTGCCATCGGTTTTATCGTATGGCTCAATAAGAACGGGTTGCTGCGAAAGTGTTGAAAGGGTAAGGGGCGTGACAAAATCCTTTGCGCAGGGAGTCATTACAACTTTCACCTCCGCACCTTCCTTTTTCAGAAGCCGGATAAGTAACGGGATTTTGTAGGCTGCTATACTGCCTGTTATCCCAATAAGTATTTTTTTACCCTTCAGCATCACAGGTTTTTATGCATGCGCAATTACAATTCCTGAGACTCCGCGTGCGGATTTCTGAAATAAACCTGATCGTTCAGGAATTCATGAACAGCAATGAGGGTAGGCTTGGGCAGATGTTCGTAATATTTGGCAATCTCAATCTGCTCACGGTTTTCAAAGACTTCTTCAAGATTGTCGTTAGGCACTGCAAACTCAGCAATCTTTGAATTCAGTTCTTCTTTTATCTCAAGTGAGATCTGATTGGCACGCTTTGACAGGATTGCTACCGATTCGTAAATATTACCGGTAGGTTCCATAATTTTGTGAATGTTGCGCGTTACAGCGACTGTATCGGTTTTTACTCTTTTAAAATCCATAGGTTTGTTATTGTAAATCTGACAGGTTGTTTAATTCTTTCAAAGCATTTTTCTGAATACTCCTTAGCTCTTTGATATAAGAAGACTCCGGAAAATTTGATGCAAAATTATCCACCGCATCGTAAGTGTGCTGAAAGCGCTCTTCCTTTTTACTTTCAATGCTTTTCTGAGCATAGGAAAAATAGGCTTTGGCTATGTGATACATGGCCATTTCGCGATAACGGGTATCCGGATAATCCTTGATAAGGTTTTCAAAGTTGATGATCGCCGCCTTGTAATCTTCCATTTTGTAATAAAGTGTCGCGATGTTAAGCGCCTTGGTTTCAAGTTTCAGCCTCAACTCATCAATCAATTCATTGGCCTGTCCAACCCTTTCACTGGATGGGTACTGATTTATGAAAAGCTGCAGGTCCTTGATGGCATCAAGGGTAACCACCTGATCAAGGCTTGAAGGCGGTGAATCCAGGTAACTGCAATAAGCGCCCATGAAAGCCGCTTCTTCTGCATTCTTGCTGTTGGGATAACTCCGCGCAAACTGCTTGAAATAGTAGCTGGCCAGAATATAATCGCGTTGCTCATAATGCGCATAGGCATAATAAAAAGCAATTTTTTCTGCACGCTCCGTTCCCCTGTAAATCGCCTGTAACTGATCGAAGAGTTGAATGGCACGGTAAAAGTCTTTTTCCTCATAGTAGGCAATAGCCCGCTCATATTTCTCTTCATTGTCGGTGCTCTTGAGCAGTTTCTGGTATTTGCTGCAGGAGGTAATCACAATGAACAAGCCGGTTATCAGAAGAAAGATGCTTTTTCTATTCATGGCGCAAAAGTAATTATTTTAAGGACACAATGAACGCACCGCCAGCATATAATATTATCAAAGAACTGTAACTTAACAAAAATTAGCAAAACCCGCTGAAATCCATCCTGCCTGGTCGATTCTTTCCGGAAGTTTTCAGATTTGGGACTCAGGGCTTTAACGCACTGCTATATGCTGTCATGCAGCGTGTTCGTGCAAAGGAATGCTCAACAACGGGCCTGGGGTAAGAAGGTGTATCAAATTCAGGAATCCAGCGGCGGATATATGTGCCATTGCTGTCGAATTTCAGGGCTTGCGCTTCGGGATTAAAAATCCTGAAATACGGAGCGGCATCACAACCGCTGCCAGCCGCCCACTGCCAGTTTCCGTTATTGGATGACAATTCAAAATCAAGCAGCCTGGCAGCAAAATAGGCTTCCCCCCAACGCCAGTCAATCAAAAGATGTTTGGTAAGAAAGCCGGCTGTTACCATTCTTGCCCTGTTGTGCATAAAACCGGTTTCATTCAGCTGTCGCATGCCTGCATCCACCAATGGATAGCCTGTTGTACCTTCGCACCATCTTTTAAATTCCTCCTCATTGTTGCGCCATTGGATGCGGTCATATTCTTTTTTGAAGGCGCCTTTTACCACATGCGGGTAATGATAAAGGATTTGCATAAAAAATTCGCGCCAGATCAGCTCATTTAACCAGGTGGCACTGTACAATTCCCCGGCCTTTATGCAATCCCTTACACTTATGGTTCCAAACCGGAGGTGTAACCCCAGTCTCGAAGTGTTGTCGAGTCCGGGGATATCGCGCGTAGAAGCATACTGAGCCAACGTATCCGGAGATATCTCCTTAAGCGGGTAAACCATGGGGCCTCCCCTGAAACCCATTGATTCAAGGTCAGGAATACCGGGTGCCTCGTACCGCAGAAACTTATCACCAAACGACTCTGAAGGATAAGCGGGTACACCTGTCTGATTCTTCAATTCAAGCCATTTTCGGCTATAAGGTGTAAAAACGCTGTACGGAGCGCCATCATTTTTTACTGCTTCTCTGCCTTCGAACAGCACCTGATCCTTAAAAGTCCGGAAATCAATGCCTTTTCCGGCAAGCAACAAACTGATTTTGGCATCCCGCTCCCTGGCATAAGGTTCGTAGTCGTGATTGGTATAAACTGCTTTTACCTGAAAACGGGCAAGGAGCTTTTCAAAAGCCATGACCGGCTCATCGTAAATTACAGACAGGCCGCTTCCCAGCGCTTTCAGTTGCCGGTGAAGTGTGGAAATTGTCCGGTGAATGAAATTCACCCTGAGATCACCGGGGTCAAGCCCGTTAAGAATTGCAGTATCGAATATAAAAACAGGCAATACCGGCAGGCCGCTTTGCAGTGCCCGGTATAATCCGTGGTTGTCGTTTAGCCTGAGGTCCCTGCGAAACCAGAAAATGTTGACAGGTAATTCCATTAAAGGACAGATTTTAAGTCAAAGGTAAGCACAGATTATGATTCTGACGAAAGGAGAAGAAAATGAAAGCAAACAATCTTCCGGGGCAGCTAAACAAGGTCGTACCCCTTTTGTTCATCTGCGCGGATCATAGATTATACATCCCAACTAATTTCTTTTGGTAAAATTTCTGCATGGAGAAATTTCCATAGCTTTGCAGGCAGTTTACGGAATCAGAAACTTAAAAATTAGCAATCGTGGATATTTTTGATAAAAGAGTCCGGAATTTAGGTCCTTTGGGGATGTATGCCAAACAGGCCGATGGTTACTTTATGTTTCCAAAGCTTGAAGGAGAGATAGGCAACCATATGAAATTCAGGGGCAAGGATGTGCTGGTATGGAGTCTCAACAATTACCTGGGCCTGGCCAACCATCCTGAAGTTCGCGAAGTTGATGCAAAGGCTGCCAAAGATTGGGGTCTGGCCTATCCGATGGGCGCCCGCATGATGTCAGGTCAGACAGTCTATCATGAACAATTAGAACGTGAACTGGCTGCTTTTGTAGGGAAAGAAGATGCTTTTCTGCTGAATTTCGGATATCAGGGCATGGTGTCTATCATTGACTCGTTGGTTGACCGCCATGATGCCATTGTTTATGACAGCGAGGCGCACGCCTGCATTATTGACGGTGCCCGCCTGCATATGGGTAAACGTTTTGTTTTCCCCCACAACAATATGGAGAATCTTAAAATTCAGCTTCAGCGGGCAAAAAAACTCACAGACGAAACCGGCGGGGGAATTCTTGTAATCACCGAGGGTGTGTACGGTATGACCGGCGATCAGGGTAACCTCAGGGACATTGTTGCGTTGAAGAAGGAGTTTAATTTCAGGTTGCTGGTGGATGATGCCCATGGTTTCGGTACCATGGGGCCGACCGGTGCCGGAACACATGAGGAACAGGGCGTGATGGACGGAGTGGATATTTATTTCGGCACTTTTGCCAAAGCCATGGCAGGCATCGGGGCATTTGTGGCTACCAATGCCGATATCGTGGATTACCTCCGGCACAATATGCGTTCGCAGACTTTTGCCAAATCTCTTCCGATGCCGATGGTCATCGGGTCGCTCAAACGGCTTGAACTGATCCGCAAGCATCCCGAAATGAAGAATAATCTTTGGAAGATTGTGAATGCTTTGCAAAGCGGCCTGAGAGAAGCAGGATTTAACCTGGGCAATGCAGCTTCACCGGTTACACCGGTAATCCTTGAAGGCGGCATTCCTGAAGCAACCCAGATCACTGTTGACCTGCGCGAAAACTATAACATCTTCTGCTCTATCGTTACCTATCCGGTTGTGCCCAAGGGTGTAATCCTGCTCCGCCTGATTCCCACGGCCGTTCATACCCTGGAAGATGTAAGTTATACCATCAATGCCTATAAGGAACTCAGGCAGAAACTGAATGAAGGCGCATACGCCAATGTAATGTATGATATCTCTAAGCTCTAAGCTTTTTTAAAGCAGATTGAAAAATCAGGAGGCTTATCCGGAAGCGGGTAAGCTTCTTTTTTTCCAATCCGGTTGCAGCCCGGATAAACAGGAGTCGCTATCAGGTATGAAGTTGTACTCTACTATTTCCTGAATTACGGTTTTTGCAGGTAATCAATTACCTTTTGCTCAAAAAGCCGTTGCAGTTTTGAGATGAGCGGGTCGGTAACCCGAAATTCAAGTTCATTCACCCTCCGGACGGGAAGCACCCGGCGTGAAGTGCCGGAAATAAACAAACCGTCAAAGTAGTTCAGGTTTTGATAATGCACTTTTTCTTCCTTCAGCGGAATATCGTTCTCAGCCGCGAGTTGAATAATCTGCTTGCGGGTTATTCCCTCAAGCACCATTCCTGAAGGAGGCGTGATCAGGAAACCATCCTTGATAAAAAATATATTGGAGCGACTTCCTTCGGTTATAAAACCATCACGGTCAACCAGCAGAACTTCGTAAACGACATGCTCCCTTTTCATCAGGTCTGCCTCCTCACGCAGCCTGGTATCCATAACCTTTGCATTCGGGTTGTTTCGTTCGGCAAAAAACAGTTCAGTGCTGACTCCGTCACGGAATTCCTCTGCTGTGGGATAAACATGCGGGGTATAATAGATAAAGAGTTGTTGCCCGTTATGATCTGTGTATAACGAGATTTTAAGGTTGCCATCATCAGGGGCATTGTTTCCAATAACTTCGTATATCCCTGACTTCAGCATAGAATCCGTGATTCCGGTATCCGTTCCGGCAAGGGCTACTGTGCGGAAGAATCGTTCGAGGTGATCTTCCAGAAAAAGCGCTGCGCCGCACGTAGCCCTGAAAACCTCATAAACGTAATTTGCAGGAGGTTTAAACAGGCTGCCGAATAAGCCGGCAGGCAACAGCTGGTCATTCAACAGGAAGTATTCCCGGACACATTCTGACATAATCGGGAGATTTTCGGTGGTAGTGAATCCGCAGGCCAGGGCTATTTTCGACTGCCGCCAAAGATGGAACCGAGAAGTCCTCTCACGAGTTTACGGCCAATTTCGTTGCCCAGCGTCCTTGTGGCGGTGCGTCCGACCTGTTTGGTCAGTTCGGTAAAGATATCCGGGTTGGCTTTCTTTTGAGCCCTTTCAGCCCTTTCTTTGGCTGCCTGGGCCCTGGCGAGGGCAGCTTCTTCCTTGGCCCTTGCAAGTTCTTCTTTACGCCGGGCAACCTCAGCAGCTGCTTCTTCCTTAAGCCTGTTGGCTTCACTTACCCTTTCCTGTAATATTTCAAAGGCTGACTCCCTGTCCAGGGTTTTCTCGTAAACACCATAAACATCGGACTTTCTGATGATCCTTTCCCTTTCGTCAGGGGTAATCGGGCCTATCTGCGAACATGGCGGCAGTATATATGCGCGCTCCACAATCATGGGCGTACCTTTGGGATCGAGAAATGAAACCAGCGCCTCCCCTACGCCCAGCTCCGTAATGGCAGCCTCAACATCAAGTTCAGGATTTACCCTGAAAGTAGTGGCCGCTGCTTTTACGGCTTTCTGGTCGCGCGGCGTGTATGCCCTCAGGGCATGCTGAACGCGGTTGCCAAGCTGCCCGAGAACGGTATCAGGAACATCCAGCGGATTCTGGGTAACAAAATAAACCCCCACCCCTTTGGATCGGATCAATCTTACGACCTGTTCAATCTTTTCGAGCAGAATTTTCGGCGCCTCGTTGAACAGCAAGTGGGCTTCATCAAAAAAGAAAACCAGTTTGGGCTTTTCCAGGTCCCCCGCCTCGGGAAGTTCCTCAAACAACTCAGACAGAAGCCATAACAGGAAAGTGGTATATATTCTCGGTGAATGCATCAGCTTATCAGCCGCCAGAATATTCAGGACGCCTTTACCATCAGCATCCGTTTGCATAAGATCGTGAATATCAAACGCAGGTTCACCAAAAAAATGCTCAGCACCCTGTTGCTCGAGCACCATCAGGTTACGTTGTATGGCGCCGATGCTTGCAGCAGAAATGTTGCCATACGAGAGGGTGAACTGCTCACGGTTATTTCCCAAGTACTCAAGCATGGAGGTCACATCTTTAAGGTCAAGCAACAACAGACCTGCATCGTCGGCAATTTTGAATGCCAGGTTCAGTACCCCCTCCTGAGTATCATTCAGGTTAAGCAGGCGCGATAACAGCAAAGGTCCCATCTCGGTAATGGTTGTACGCATCGGATGGCCCTGTTCGCCGAAAACATCCCAGAAACATACCGGGAAACCCCGGTTTTCATAGCCTTCCAGCCGGAGTTTCTCAACCCGGTCAATGATTTTCTGACCTGGAACCCCGGCTTTACTCACTCCGGAAAGATCTCCTTTTATATCCGTCATAAAAACCGGCACCCCCTGCAGGCTGAACGATTCTGCAAGCACCTGCAGGGTAACGGTTTTCCCGGTACCTGTTGCACCTGTAATCAGTCCGTGGCGATTCGCCATTTTGGGTGTGATGTGAAGCTCGTTTTCTGATTTTGCAATCAGGGTTTCTGCGCCTTTGTATGCCATAATTAAGGTTTTTTATTTGAGCAAATTTATAAAATCGCCATGACTATTCATGAACTCTGACCAATTCAAATCATCACGCTGGAAAAAATCTGTATTTTTACAATTCAATTTTTCTCTTTTATGATTGAGTTTTCTGAAAATGAGAAATTAAAACGGAAGATTTACAAAATAATCTTCGAGGCCGACACCCCTGCAGGAAAACTGTTTGATGTGGTGCTCATCTGGTCAATCCTGCTGAGCGTTGCCCTGGTCGTAGTTGAAAGCGTACATGAATACCACGAAAAGTACCAGATATTTTTTATTGCAGGAGAATGGCTATTTACCATACTTTTTACGCTTGAATACATACTGAGGATTTATGTAATCAGAAGAAAAACCGCATATATTTTCAGTTTTTTCGGAGTGGTTGACCTTATGGCCATCCTACCAACATACATCAGTCTGCTTTTCCCGGGCACCCACTATCTTATGGTAATCCGCATCCTGCGATTAATGCGGGTTTTCAGGGTTTTTAAACTGTCCGGCTATCTTACTGAAGCAACCATACTCCGCAAGGCACTGCTGGCGAGCAGCCGTAAAATCCTGGTTTTTCTCTCCTCCATCGCTGTCCTGGTTGTTGTTATCGGGGCCATTATGTATGTGATTGAAGGGCCGGAATATGGCTTCAAGGATATTCCGACAAGCATCTACTGGGCCGTGGTAACACTAACTACCGTGGGTTACGGTGATATCTCCCCTCAAACCGGTGTGGGGCAGTTTTTTGCCAGCGTGGTGATGGTACTGGGTTATGCCATTATTGCTGTACCGACGGGAATAATGACTGTTGAGCTTTCAGCAATTCAAAGGAAAAAAAGTATACCGACTACAAAAGTCTGCCCGGAATGCATGCAAGAAGGTCATGACGGTGATGCAAAATTCTGCAAATACTGTGGCCATAAATTTATCAACGACTGAATCGGACTTATCGCCGGACTTCAGGTTAAAAATTAAGGTGATTTTATTTGCAAATAAAGAAAAGTGTGTATCTTTGCACCCTCAATAAGGCTCCGTAGCTCAACTGAATAGAGCATCTGACTACGGATCAGAAGGTTACAGGTTTGAATCCTGTCGGAGTCACAAACAAAGGGGTAAAGTAATTTGCCCCTTTTTCATTTAAACCCACTTCAGCAATGATTTTCGACTGGTTTAACGGTATTCCTGTAGCTATAACTGTCTCAGATCTTGAGGGTAATATTCTGGAAATGAACGATGCGGCAGCAGCAGTATTTGAAAAGTACGGAGGTAAAGCATTGATAGGCAAATCATTGGCAGACTGTCATAATGAAAACTCAAGATTGATTATGGACCAAATGCTGGCCGGCCAGCAGCCAAACACCTATACCATTGAGAAAAACGGCCGGAAAAAACTGATTTTTCAGAGCCCGTGGCTGAAGGATGGAAAGGTTGCAGGGCTGATTGAGTTTTCAATGGTGATCCCATTCGAAATGAAGCATTTTAACAGAGGGTAAGCTCAAAGATCATCCAGGGGATTTTTCCGTAACTCCTTCTTCCTGGAGGATGCTTTTTTATCTGCCAGACGCGCTTCTTTCTGCGATTTACCGGGCAATGTCTTTATTCTCTTCTTTACCGGTTTTAATGACTTTGAAATCAATTCATAAAACCTTCTCACAACATCATCCCTGTTTGCCTGCTGACTTCTCGATTTCTGTGAATACATCCTGAGCACTCCATCAACCGACAGCCGGTGTCCCAGTTTTTCAAGCAGGACAGATTTCTGCATGTCGTTCAGCAGAAAAGAATCAGGTATACTGAAATGAATTTCAACCCTGGTTTCCGTTTTATTTACATGCTGTCCCCCTTTCCCGCTGCTCCGCGAAGTCTTGAACTCAAGTTCCTGCTCGAGTTCGGGCAAACCGAATAAATCACTCGGGATTGACATCAGATTCAGGTTTTCGGCAAATTAACGGCAATAATTCTGATTCAGGAAGGATAATAATGAATTTCAACAAAAAACGGGCCTTGAAGGGCCCGGGAAATCGTTTTACAGGGATTGCTTTTCAGCGGGGATGATCAATTGGCCGCTTTTTTGATGCTGCAACCGACAGCTTTGGTAAAGTCGACGGCAGGCTTTTCGCCCTTCATCAGGGCATTCACGGCATCTTCGAGATACCGGCTTTTTACTGCCTTTACATCCTGATGGTTATCATCAATGGCGCCTATATACGCCACCTTTAATCCATCGCTTTCTTTATTCAGCAGGTAAACATGCGGAGTGCGGGTGGCGCCGTAAACAGGATATACCTTTTGTCCCTCATCCATCAGATAAGGAAAAGTAAATCCTTTATCAGCCGCACGCTTTATCATTTCATCAAAACTGTCGGCCGGCACCTGAACCGGATCGTTTGGATTGATGGCGATTACCGGATAACCCAGTTCCTTGTATTTCAGATCAATTTCAATGATCCGGTCTTCATAAGCCACCGAGAAAGGGCAATGATTGCAGGTAAAAATTACTATAAAACCCTTTGCGGAATCATAATCACTCATGGAAACGTATTTCCCGTCAACATTTTTCAGTTTGAAATCCATAGCTCTGTCGCCCACCTTATAACCCTGGGCAATCGCCGGAATTGAAAATAAAAGTGCCAGAAACGGCAGAAGCATTATTTTTTTCATTTGTTTTCAAGTTTTTGTTTAACAATTTGTTCCAATTCTTCGTAAGTAAAGCTCTTTTCGTAAAAATCCACAGAGTGTCTGTTATAAACAAGGGTTGCCGGCAAGGCGCCCGACCACGCGGGATGCACCTGACTTATCCAGGAATTTGCATCCGGATCGTTGAGCACAAGCACTTCAGGGGTAAGTTGATGTTTTTGGATAAAGGATTTCAATCTGCTTTCGATATGATTCACAAAATCAAGGCTGACCAGCAGGACTTTTACCCCGCTTCCGGCGTATTGATCGTGAATCTTTTGAAAATAAGGCATTTCCTTTACACAGGGAAGGCACCATGTCGCCCAGAAATTGACCACATAGGTAGTGTCATTCTTCTTTTCAAGATACGGTTTAAGCTGACGATAATCAAGCACCCGGATATCCTGGGCAGATATGGTCACTACAGATAAAACGAGTAATGTGGCAGCAATAAATCTCTTCATCTTACAACAAATCAAGTTGTTGTAAAACGTGTTTCAATCCGGTTTGTTCAATCAGCAGCGGAATTTACCTGGAATAGACAGGCTGGCCATCTATATAGGTGGCAATTACCTTTGCGGTTGGTATTTCCTTTTCAGGTACTACCATAATATCCCTGTCCAATATCACAAAATCGGCGTTTTTTCCGGGTTCAAGGCTACCACGGCGGTTTTCTTCAAAACAGGCTTTGGCAGCCCATATAGTGACGGATCGAAGGGCTTCTTCGCGGGTCAGCGCATTCTCGCGCTGGAAGCCTTTGGGAGGATTGCCTTTCATATCTTTTCGTGCAACAGACGCATAAAAAGTGTTTACCGGGCTTATACCTTCTATGGGGAAATCAGTGCCGTTGGGTATCCAGCCGTTTTCCTCAAGAAGCTTCCGGTATGCATAGGCATTCTTAAGGCGTTTACTACCCAGGCGCCGGCCGGCCCACCCCATGTCAGAAGTCGCATGGGTTGCCTGAACCGAAGGGATGATGGCAAACTCGCCAAACTTTCCGATGTCAGCAGGATCCACAATCTGCGCATGTTCAACCCTCCACCTCAGGTCATTCTCGGGAAGGAGATAATTGCTGTAAACATTCAGAACCATGCGTACCGCGGAATCACCTATGGCATGGGTATTAACCTGATAACCCTTATCGTATGCCATCAGGCAGATACGGCCAAGTTCTTCAGGGGATATGGTCATTATCCCATGATTTCCGGGCTGATCACTGTATGGCTCCAGCAAGCATGCGCCGCGCGAACCCAGTGCACCATCGGCGTACATCTTGACCGAACGGATACTGAGCTTGGGTTTCACTCTTACGCCCTTTTTCAGAAACCGGTTGATATTCTCCTCATTGGGAGTAATCATGGCATAAACAGCCATTTTAAGTTCATTCTCCGAATGAAGGCTATCAATAAAATCAATGGTTGTTGCATCCAGGCCGGCATCTGCCACCATGGTCAACCCCACGCTGTGACAGTTAAATGCTGCCTCTTTCATCATCATTGTCAACTCATTGCCGGCCGGAACCGGAACCATATTCCTGAAAAGATCAGCATATGATTCAAGAAAAATGCCGGTAAAACGGCCATCCTTCACAAATGCTTCTTTTTTATCAGGAATGCTGTCGGGAGTGAGTCCCGAAAGTTTGATGGCAGCTTCGTTCACAAGTACTGCATGCCCGTCAATCCTGACCAGAACAACAGGTATATCGGGGAATAAACGGTTAAGCGCTTCATTATCAGGGAAAGACCTTCCCGGCCATCGGTTCTGATCCCATCCCCTGCCTGCCAACCAAACCGAGGGATATTCCTCATAATGTTTCTGAACAATTTCGAGTAACTGATCAAATGAATCGGCATAGCTGAGATCGGCATACTGCTTTTGAAGGGCGTACCCGTAAAAATGACAGTGCGCATCTATGAAACCCGGGAATATGGCCCGCCCGCCGGCATTAAAAACAGAATCAGCATCGAAATTCTCGCGGATATACCGGTCGTCACCAAGCGACAGAACTTTTCCCCTGGATACTGCCATGGCAGTATAAATGGTAAAAGCACTGTCAGCAGTGTAAATCACAGCATTTTCTATGATCAGATCAGCTGCAGAACGATCCCGGTTACATGAACTTATAACCATAACACTGAATAAAAAAAACAAGTACCTGTAAAGCATTTTTGTGTTGCTCAATTATATGACAAACTTATGAATTTTAAAAGAAATCCTGACGAAGAAACCTTCCTTTTTATTGATAATTCAAGGAAACTTTTTAACAATAGTACCACGCTGAACGCATCATCGACTGTTTATTTACCGAAACAAGGACAACTCATTTTAAATCAAGGCATTTATAACCGTGAATAGTTTATTCCCCTTTCCCTTACCCCCGTTATTCCGTCAAAAAAAGGTTTCTGATCCGCACCATGAAAACAAATGAACATATCTTTGGTCAATATGTTAATCATCTTTGCTGAAAAGCATAGAAGGCGCAAGGATTTGTCATAGATTTTCTGAAATCCGAAACGCCCCCGATCGGTTGACACATTGCTCAGTTGTTGAGCCATAGTATATGCTGAGAGGATGGATTTATCAAATAAAATTGATGCTTTCAGTTGACCAATCGAAAACCTTTTTAATTTTGCCACAAAACAAACAGAGCATACCATGGAAAAGAAATTCTTCACAACCAGAACAATTCTCGTATTATCTGCCATTGCTATCGCTGCAATGATGCGTCTGGTGCCTCACTGGCCCAATTTCACGCCTGTGGCAGCCATCGCGCTTTTTGGCGGTGCTTATATTAACCGTAAGGCCCTGGCTTTTCTGGTTCCGGTGGCAGCTATGCTGCTCAGCGATTTGTTTCTGGGGTTTCATTCCACCCTTTTAGCTGTGTATGCGGCTTTCATTATAACCGTTTTTATCGGCCTTAAGCTTGGTAAAAATGTGAAAGCCGGAAATGTTGTCCTGGCATCCGTTTCCTCTTCGGTTATCTTCTTCCTGATTACCAATTTTGCCTCATGGATGAGCGGGATGATGCCTTATTCACCCGATTTCTCAGGTTTAATGCAGGCCTATGCAGCAGGCATTCCGTTCTTTAACAATGGCCTGCTTGGCGATTTATTCTATAATACCGTGCTGTTCGGAGGATTTTATCTTATCAGCAGGCGCTACCCTTCGATCGTAAAAGCTTAATATACTCTCAATTACGAAAAAACCGGGGGAAAGCCCGGTTTTTTTGTGCCCTTTTTCGAAATAATCCTTAAGGAAAATCCTGTCAGATGACCGTTTAAGCCGCAATAAACATCTGACATCAATTAAACGACCGATTAGCGGAGAACCTGAGCAACGCTGTTAAAAGTTCCCCGGTTATCAATCCGGTTCATCATCCCTTTCGAGCAGGAGAATGGAGTTTTGCGGAACAATAAAATATTTCTCTTCATTGTAGACTATCTCTATGGCGCCTTTCTGCAAAAAAATGGCAAGATCGCCTACCTTTGCCTGAAGTGGTATATAGCGGATATTATCTCCATTGCCGCGCTTCCATGGCTCATCTTCGTTTTCCGGGACGGGGATCGGATAACCCGGCCCGGCTTTCAGCACATAGCCGGTCTGTATTTCTTCCTTCTCGCTGTAACCGGGGGGCAGAAAAAGACCACCTTTGGTCTTTTTGGATAAGGTAAGCGGTTTGATGAGAACGCGGTCACCTACAACAATCAGTCTGTGTAATTTTTCCTCTTCGGTAAGTTTCATATTCAGAACTTTAAATGCCGGCATTATCATCAGGGTAATGATCTTTGCAAAACTATTGAAATTATCGGTAATTTTGTAAATTGGAAACGAGGAAAGCCACTTCGTCCCTGCCGCAGGTATTCATTCTGCTGGGACAAAACCGGCTTTCACAAAAACCAGTCAGCCATGAAAATAGTCGCATTCAAGACCGGCAAGCCCAAATCCTTTAATTATCGGCCCTTATTTTACGATAAAAAGAAGGAGGAAATGGAGGAGCGTCTGAAAAGATATACAAAGCCCGAAGAAGTTGAATCGGAAAGGCTGAAGTTAAAAATAAGGGAGACCTGGCGCCGGCGTGACAGTTCAAACCGTCAGGCGTCGCAAAGAACTTTCTACATTTACATCATAGCAGCCATTCTATTATTGTACTTTATTTTCTTCCGTTAAACAGCTTCTTATCAATATTATGTCGGATATCATCAGGCTTCTTCCCGATTCGGTTGCCAACCAGATTGCAGCCGGAGAAGTAATACAACGTCCTGCTTCTGCTGTCAAAGAGCTTCTTGAAAATGCTGTTGACGCCGGTGCGGGGCATATAGAGCTTATCGTGAAGGATGCCGGGAAAACTTTACTCCAGGTAATTGACAATGGTTGCGGAATGTCGGCGACCGATGCTCGGATGAGTTTTGAGCGCCATGCTACTTCAAAAATCAAAGAGGCCGCCGATCTTTTCAGAATTCATACATTGGGATTTCGTGGCGAAGCCCTCGCTTCCATAGCTGCCATTGCCCAGGTGGAAGTAAAGACCCGCCGGATGGAAGACGAACTCGGAACGCATCTGATCATTGAAGGTTCAGCCGTTAAGAGTCAGCAACCCTGCGCCTGTTCAGCAGGAACAGCTTTTCTTATCAAAAACCTGTTTTTCAACGTTCCTGCCCGCAGAAACTTTCTGAAATCAGACGCGGCTGAAATGCGCCATATTCTTGAAGAGTTTCAGCGGGTGGCGCTTGTCAATCCGCAGGTGGCATTCACTTGTCAGAGCAATGGAAAAATACTTTTCCAGTTACCCTCCGCAAACCTGAAACAACGCATCATCAACCTGATGGGATCCGGCTTTCAGGAGAAACTGATACCGGTGAACCAGGACAGCAATGTGGTGAAGATTTCCGGTTATGTGGGCAAGCCGGAGAGTGCAAAAAAAACAAAAGGCGAGCAGTATTTTTTTGCAAACAACCGCTTTATCAGGCATCCTTACCTTAACCATGCCGTGGAGGATGCTTTCAGCGACCTGCTGCCTGAAGGCTGTTTTCCTTCGTACTTTATTTATCTGGATGTTGATCCATCCAAAATTGACATCAATATACATCCAACAAAAACCGAAGTCAATTTTCTTGACCATCAGGTAATCTACTCCATGCTCCGGTCGGCGGTAAGGCAGGCTATCGGCAAATTCAGTTTTTCTTCAACCCTTGATTTTGAGGCTGAAAAGAGTTTTGACACCTATTTTCCCAAAGACCGGCCTGTAGTAGCGCCGGGTATCCACATCAACCCTGAGTACAACCCATTTGTAAAGAAACAACAGGCTGAATTAAAACTGACTTCCCCCCTTCAGCACCAGCAGGATAACAATGACTGGGAAAAACTGTACAATGTTACCCGAAATTTGCATCCTTCAGATCAGCCAGGGCTAAAATCCCTCACCATTGATGCTGACTTTGACAGTGAACCTTTAAGCAGGGGGTTCATGCAATTCCAGAATAAATATATTGTTTCCAGGGTAAAGTCGGGCCTGATGATCATCGACCAGCAGGCCGCCCATGAACGGGTGCTTTACGAGCGCATGCTTGAAAAAATTGAACTGCAGAAAGCCAGCTCACAGCAACAACTCTTTCCCCAGACTGTTAATTTGTCAGCTCCTGATGCGGAATTGATCAAAGAGCTGTTGGAAGAATTTGCACTGTTCGGCTTTCAGATAGAACATTTCGGACAGAACTCCTATATCATCCGTGGAATTCCGGCTGATCTGGCGGATGAAAACATTCAGACACTTATTGAAAATGTGCTTGAAAACTTCAAAAATAACCAGCTCGGCCTGAAAGTTGATAAAAAAATTAACCTGACACGGGCTTTGGCACGTAACATGGCTGTAAAATCCGGAAAAGTACTTATGCCTGAAGAAATGCAATCGCTGGTTGATGACCTTTTTTCCTGCCAGGTACCCAATGTCAGTCCTTCGGGAAAAACCATAATAGTAACCATTCTAGCCGATGAAATTGAAAAACGCTTCGGCAATTAACCCAACAATACTATGAGTTACCAGCAATACTCACCCAGAGGATTCGGAATGCTGCCTCCGGTAGTTAAAAACCTGCTTATTATCAATGGATTGTTCTTCCTGGCGCAACTTACTTTGAAGCAGGTTTACCAGATCGATCTGGTAGATTATCTCGGAATGCATTACTTCGGATCTTCCCTGTTCAATCCGGCACAGCTGGTTACCTACATGTTCCTGCACGGAGGATTTACCCATATTTTCTTCAATATGTTTGCCTTATGGATGTTCGGTTATACGCTGGAACACGTCTGGGGTCCCAAACGCTTTCTTACCTATTATTTTGTCACCGGTATCGGTGCTGCACTGGTCCATATGGTTGTGTTGTGGATCAATATTTCAGGAATACAGTCTGATGTTACCGCGGTCATGATGTCGCCTTCCCCGGATGCCTTTGCCGCATTTATCGGTGAACATTTCGCGCCGTATCAGGGTCAGTTGAATTCGTTTATCAACTCATGGTCAATGAACCCGGGCGATCCTGCATATATCAGTCAGGCATCCAATTACATGAATGAACTGGTAGTCTTAAAAATGGATGTGCCCACGGTTGGTGCCTCAGGCGCTGTTTTCGGCATTCTGCTTGCCTTTGGCATGATGTTCCCCAACGCTTTGATCTATCTGTATTTCTTCTTCCCTATCAAGGCAAAATGGTTCGTCATTGCCTATGGTGCAATGGAAATCTATTTTGGATTTGCCAACAATCCGGGAGACAATGTAGCCCACTTTGCCCACCTGGGAGGTATGATTTTCGGATTTTTCCTGATCAGATACTGGAACAGGAAGTTAAACCGTTTTACAAACTGGGATTGATATTTTTTTTCTCCGGGTTACCCTGAATTGAATAATGTCATCTGTTATTTTTTTTTCAGGGTTTCTCCAAAGCAACGAATGAATCACAGGATCAATCATCCGTAAAAATGTTTGCAGATGTTTCAACAGGTTTCCATCATTGAGCGGATCAGGATTTTCTTCAGCCGGCGTGAAGCATTGCCTGTGCTTATCCTGATCAATATTATAGTCTGGCTGGCAACTCTATTGCTCAGGAGCTTTGCCTTTCTTTTTACCAATCCCGAATCTGCGGTAAGCGGAACTTACAGTTCAGGGGTTTCAGAATGGCTGATGATGGCATTTGCCGTACCTGCAAATACCGGCGACCTGCTGACCCGCCCCTGGACGATGGTTACCTATATGTTCCTGCATCTCGACTTCCTTCATATCTTATTCAACCTTCTGTGGCTGTATTGGTTTGGATTGATCTTTGTAAAGTATCTGTCTCAAAGGCAGCTTCTCGGGACGTATCTGTTTGGAGGTATTGCAGGGGCGCTGCTTTATGTATTGGCATTCAATATTTTTCCGGTGTTTTCAATTGCCCGGGAATCCGCGCTGGCACTGGGCGCTTCGGCCTCAGTACTGGCCATCGTGGTGGCCATCGCTTTTTATGTTCCGGAGTATACCATCCATCTGTTATTTCTTGGCCCCGTAAAGATCAAGTATATTGCCGTTTTTTCAGTGCTGATGGACCTGCTGATGTTGAATTCAGGAAACGCCGGAGGGCATATCGCCCATCTAGGCGGGGCCTTGTGGGGTTTTGCCTGGGTGAAGCTGCTCCCTGCATTCGATCCGACAAGAATTTTCATGCGATCAGGATTCAGCCCTTCAGACCTTTTCAAAAGAAGAAGAAAGCCGAAATTAAAGGTGTATAAAGGAACCAAACCGCTTACCGACGAAGAATACAACAAACGTAAAGTTTTGAAGCAAAAGAAGATAGATTCCATCCTTGATAAAATATCCAGATCAGGATATGATAGCCTGACCAAGGAAGAAAAAGAATTGCTATTTTCCAACAGCAAAAAATAATACCGGCCCATGGCAGCTGTAAAAAACGGACGGAGAAGATTCCTGCTTATAAAAGGCCTGCTTTTTACAGCCAACCTCATCGTCGTGGCCTTGTTTGTCATGGGATATGCCGCCGCCTATATTCCGCCCGACCGCAACTGGATCTTCGCTTTTGCAGGCCTGGCTTTTCCATATCTGGCCCTGGTCAATGTTGCGTTTATCCTTTTCTGGTTGATAACGGGCAAAAAATATTTTGCCTTGATTTCTTTTGCTGTCTTATTGCTTAGCTGGTCCAGACTTGGCGGTTATTTCCGGTTTCATACCGGGTATGGCCAGCCGGCCGATACTACCGGAATAAACGTTTTAAGTTACAATGTCAGGCTTTTTGACCTTTACAACTGGAAGAACAATAAAATCAGTGAAAATACTGCCAGGCAATTTCAGCTTCTTGCAGCACAAAAGCCCGATCTGCTCTGTATTCAGGAGTATCATGCCGGGAAATCGGGTAAAGTCGATATTTCAGATTCCATTGTTAAGTATTCCGGACTCAGATATAAATATATTGCCTATGTCACCACAAACGGTAAGGTTAGGCCATACGGTATTGCGACCTTCAGCCGCTGGCCGCTGACAGGAACCGGTATTGTCAGTTTTGAGGAGAATCCTGCTAATTTCTGCCTGTATGCTGATATTTTAATGGGACAAGACACCATCAGACTTTATAATGTGCACCTTGAATCCATAAAGTTCAGCCAGGAGGACTATCTGTTTGTTACAGACCTGAGGAGTAATCAGGAAGATCAGGAGGTCTTCGCGGAAAACTCAAGGAAAATACTTCAGAAGCTGAAGCGTGCCTTTATCTCCCGGGCCAGACAGTCGCGCAAGCTGGCAGAAGAGATCAGCCGTTCACCTTATCCTGTAATTATATGCGGTGATTTTAACGATACCCCTTCATCCTATGCCTATCATACAATATCAGGTGATTATAATGATGCTTTCCGTTCCGGAGGTCAGGGATTCAGCCAGACATATGCAGGCGCGCTGCCTTCTTTCAGGATTGACTATATCCTGCATGATAAAAACAGGTTTTCTACCAACAGCTTTTTCAGGATAAAGGAACCGCTTTCGGATCATTACCCTGTTGTTGCAAACCTCTCATTGGTCCTGAAAGATGAGCGATGAAGTTGATTAACAGGATATTCCGGCTGCTTTTCAGGTTATCGGGTTTTCTCTTGCTTGCCGCTTTGGTAGCCGCGTTGATCTCACCTCATGCAGATCCTTATCATTGCTGGATTATCTCATTTTTTGGCCTTGCTTATCCCCTGCTTTGGCTGGCCAACCTCTTAAATGCCCTGTTGAATATCAGATTCAGAATTTTTTCAAGGGTTATCCTGATCATCCTGCTGGCGGGTTTACCCATGATGCTCAAACACTTTGGCGTTTATGGTCCGGACAAATATATATTGAGCGCCGGGGGCGCCTACACGCTGGTTACTTATAACGTACATGGTTTTTCTGATATCAGCGGAAAAAAATCGGTTTATGATGTTCAGTTCCTTGTTCATGAACTTTACGCCCGGGAAAACGCCGGACTTATCTGTATGCAGGAATATCCGGTCCGCCGCAATCCATCAGGCGGCTTTAACCGCAATATGAACATATCCCCCCTGCTGCCCCATAATCATCTTTCATGGTATGAGCCTGACGGCATATACATGGAGAGCGTTTTGATGACATCCACCAGACAAAAGATACAGAACCAGGGCACTGTATATTCGCCTGATATTGAGGATTTTGCCATTTATACTGATATTTCATTCCCCGAAGGAACAGTCAGGGTCTATAATGTCCACCTGCAGAGTCTGATGCTCAAAGAAGAGCGGTCGCTGCTGAATAATTCCACCACCGGATATATTAAAAAATCTACACTCCGCCAGGGCTGGGTAACGGCCGCAAAACTGCGAAGGGCGTTTATTCTCAGGTCTTACCAGGCAAAGTGCCTTGCGCAGCATATTCAGCAGAGCCCGTGGCCTGTGATTGTAGCCGGCGACTTTAACGACACACCGGCTTCGTTTGCCTACAGAATTCTGTCCAAAGGATTGTGTGACAGCTTTGAATCAGGAGGTCAGGGATTTACAACTACCTTTTCCGAAAGCCACTACCCTATCCGCATTGATCATGTATTAGCTTCTCCGCAAATAAAAATACTATCCTACGAGAGAAAACTGACGGGATATTCCGATCATTATCCCATTGTAGTCAGATTCTCTTTCAGAAATAGTAATTAATCCTGAAGGTACAATAAACAGGGGCTCAGGAAAATTTCGTCACATTGGCCATGTTGTCTTACCTTTGTAAACCATTATCAACTGCATTATGGATTTCAAATTAACTGCCGATTTTACACCAACCGGTGACCAGCCTGAAGCCATACGTCAATTGGTTGAAGGGCTCAGACGCGGTGATCCGGCCCAGGTGTTGCTCGGCGTTACCGGATCAGGTAAAACCTTCACCATAGCCAATGTCATCAAGGAAGTTAACCGGCCTGCCCTGATTCTTAGCCACAACAAGACCCTTGCAGCCCAGCTTTACGGGGAGTTTAAGCAGTTCTTTCCCGATAACGCGGTCGAATATTTTGTATCCTATTACGACTACTATCAGCCCGAAGCCTTTATTCCTACAACGAACACCTATATTGAAAAGGACCTGTCCATCAATGATGAAATTGAAAAACTGAGGCTGAGTGCAACATCAGCGCTGCTCTCGGGAAGACGGGATGTAATCGTGGTTTCTTCGGTTTCATGCATCTATGGAATCGGCAATCCTGATGATTTTGCGAATAATGTGATCCGCCTGAAAACCGGTGATAAAATCAGCAGGAACAAGTTGTTATGGGCTTTTGTGGAAGGACTCTACAACCGTACAGAAGCAGAATTCAACCGTGGAAATTTCAGGGTAAAAGGGGATACGGTGGATGTTTTCCCGGCTTATGCCGATTATGCAATCCGGATTATTTTCTGGGATGATGAAATTGAATCCATGGAGTCTTTCAATCCGACCGATGGCACCATCATAGAAAAACTGGACAGGATAAATATCTATCCGGCCAATATTTTTGTGACATCCAAAGAGAAAATGAAAGATGCCATAGAGCAGATCCAGTATGATATGATGTCGCAGGTTGAGTATTTCAACGAAACCGGCAAATCGCTTGAAGCCAGGAGGCTTGAGGACAGGGTAAGCTACGACATCGAAATGATGAGGGAGCTGGGCTATTGCAGCGGAATAGAGAATTATTCACGCTATTTTGATGGCAGAAGTGCAGGGTCAAGGCCGTTTTGCCTGCTCGACTATTTCCCGGATGATTACATAACGGTAATTGATGAGAGCCATGTGACGGTTTCTCAGATCAGGGCAATGTACGGCGGGGACCGTTCACGAAAACAAACCCTGGTAGAGTATGGCTTCAGGTTACCCTCAGCGCTGGATAACCGCCCGCTGAAATTCGAGGAATTTGAAGGAATGACGGGACAAACCATCTATGTAAGTGCCACCCCTGCCGATTTTGAACTTCAGAAATCAGAAGGCGTGGTAGTAGAGCAACTGATCAGGCCGACCGGGTTGTTGGACCCTCCGGTAGAAATCAGACCCAGTCTCAATCAGGTAGATGATCTTCTTGATGAAATCGCCCGTACCATCGAAACCGGCGGCCGGACCCTGGTTACCACACTTACAAAACGTATGGCGGAAGAACTTACCAAATACCTGACCAAACTGGATATTAACTGCCGTTATATTCATTCCGATGTGGATACCATTGAAAGGGTGGAAATCCTGCGCGATCTCAGGCTCGGGAACTTTGACGTCCTCGTAGGTGTTAACCTGCTGCGCGAAGGACTTGACCTTCCCGAAGTTTCACTGGTAGCCATCCTGGATGCTGATAAAGAGGGTTTCCTGCGCTCCGAACGATCTCTTACCCAAACGGCAGGGCGGGCTGCACGAAACATCAACAGCAAGGTGATCATGTATGCAGATAAAACCACTGATTCCATGCGGCGCTCCATCGATGAAACCAACCGACGACGTGAGAAACAGATTGCGTACAATATAGCCAACAACATCACCCCCAGACAGATTGTCAAATCCATGACTTCCATCATCGGGCAGACAGCCGTGGCCAGCGCTTCGGGCAAAGCCCCGAAAGCCTATATTGAACAGGAAGGGTTAAGTATTGCTGCTGACCCTGTTGTAAAATATATGAGCAAAGAACAGTTGGAGAAAGCGGTGATTCAGGCCAGGAAAGCAATGGAGAAAGCGGCAAAAGAACTTGATTTTATCGAAGCTGCCAGATTGCGCGATGAAATGTTTGCCTTGCAGGAGATGTTGAAGAATCATTAAAGCGGATCCCGCTTGCTTCCTGCTAGCTAAAAAACCGACAGGAATTATCTGACAGGACCGGGAAGTTAGTTATGTTGATGTTCAGCGGAATAGCAGGAATGAAATCAGCTTCCTGAAAAGGCGCTCAGATGGAATCTCAATTGTTAATATTCTAAATCCGGAAATTATTCATGCATCTGCCTTCTGCAAACGATTTATTGCTGACAGCCATCAGGACTGCTTATAAAGCAGGAAAAGCAATACTTGAGATTTACAATACCTCCTGGGAAACAACTTACAAGACCGATCAGAGTCCGCTGACAACCGCTGACCTGAAGTCACATGAAATAATCGTTACGGGCCTGCATCCGGCTGGTATTCCGGTACTGAGCGAAGAAGGCTCGGAAATAACCTCAGGTACAAGGATGAACTGGAAGCGTTACTGGCTGGTTGATCCGTTGGATGGTACAAAAGAGTTTATAAACAAAAACGGGGAGTTTACAGTCAATATTGCGCTTATGATTGATAATCATCCGGTTGCAGGCGTCATTTACCTTCCGGTTGCAGACATTTTATACTTCGGGAGCAAAGACCTGGGATCATTCAGGATTGAACCGCCATTGGCAGGGGAAAATATATTGGAAGACACATTTTCTGATTTGCTTCAGAAATCAACAAGACTTCCGGCAATAAAGAATTCCGGTCCGTTGACCCTGCTGGCAAGCCGCTCACACCTCTCATCAGAAACAGCCGCGATCATCCGAAAAATTGAGCGGAAAAACAAGGATTGCCGGATGCTGAATGCCGGAAGTTCATTGAAATTCTGTCGCCTGGCCGAAGGTTCAGCAGATTTCTATCCCCGGTTCGGACCAACCATGGAATGGGACACCGCAGCCGGGCAGGCCATTGCAGAAAATGCGGGTATTAAGGTTTTGACCTGGCCTGAAATGCAGGTTATGAGATACAATAAATCTTCATTACTGAATCCCTGGTTTATCGCATTTAATCCTGATCGTATTGATCCTTCCGGTTTATAATCCGCTTTAACTCTGAAACAAAAAAGCCATGACACAGAGCCATGGCTTTTCTGTAAATAGCGATGTATCCTTACTTGAAGTCAATCAACTCGACATCAAAAATCAGGGTTGCGCTCGGAGGAATGGTAGGCATGCGGCCATTTTCTCCGTAAGCGATGGCTGAAGGGATAATCAGTCTGGCTTTGCCTCCTTTTTTCATCATGGCAATACCTTCATCCCAGCCCTGAATGACTTGTCCCTGACCCAGGACAAATTCAAACGGCTGACCACGGTCAACCGAAGAGTCAAACTTGGTTCCGTCGAGCAGTGTTCCCGTGTAATGGACTTTAACGGTTTTTCCTGCAACCGGACTTTCGCCTGTACCTTTCAGGGTTTCGATATAATACAAGCCGCTGGCGGTCGGTTTTACAGTAATATTGTTGTTTTTAATGTAACTCTGAATTTTGCCGGCCTCTTCTGCTTTTGCTTTCAACTTCTCTGCCTCAGCCTTTTTCTGCTCTTCTTCACGCTCCTTATCAAACTGGGCACGCGTCTGGAAACTTACCATTTTGATATCATAAAGCAGTGTAGTGTATGGCCCGACCATCGGTTTTCTTCCCTGTTCACCGAAACCAAGTTGTGAAGGCACAATAATTGAAACTTCGCTGCCTTTTGACATCATATTCAAGGCTTCAGTGGCACCCTCATTGTCAAAGGTTTTCCCACACTCCCACTGCATCGGGTCGCCCTGATCAAATGAAGAATAAAATACCCTGCCGTCAATGTCAGAAACCTTAAAATGAATTTTTACAATATCCCCATCTTTGGGTTTCTGACCTGATCCTTTCACCTTCTCGGTAAAATACAATCCAGATTCAAGCGGAGCTGTGGTAATATTATTTTTCGAAAGATATTCAGCGAGTTTGGCCGCTTCCGTTTCCTTAAGCTGCGCCATTTCTTCCCTGTTTTTTTCATCCATCTGTTCCCTGGTCATGGCCGACAACAACCTGATATCAAAAACAATATCTTTACCGATATAATTTGAATCAGGTAGCTGGGGCATACGGATCGTTTTCAGGAAAAACGAGTCAGCACTGGTTATAAAGGAAGCACTGTCGCCCGGTTTCATCATAGCCAGCGCGGCATAGATATCACCACTATAGGTAGGTGGCTCCAGCGGCAGCATAAAGGGCTCCGACATATCAGCAGAGTTAAATAAGGTAGAATCGTTGATTTTATATTTCATCAGCAGGGTCATAATCATACCTTCCTTCATGGTGGTGGTATCTTCCCCTTTTTCGTGAAATTTATAGTATAATCCGCCTTCTCCCTTTTTAAATCCGGGGTGCTTTGAACAGGCAAAAAAAACTGCTGACATGCCTATGGCAAGCAGCAACAAACCAAGTTTTCTGTTATTCATTTGTTTTGAATTTAATATTTAAGCGTTTAATTTTAATGAAGAGATACAAGTTCAAGATCATAGATCAGGGTCGATTTTGGCGGTACCTTGTTCTGATCGCCCAACAGCCCGAAACCGAGGTGCGAAGGTATGACAAATTTCGCTCTGTCGCCGACCCTCAGCAATAATATTCCCTCTTCCAGCCCACTCTCAACGCCTCCGCGGCCGATCATAAATTCTTTGAGACCATCCTTGTCAGAATTATATATTTCATCACCGGTTATCAGCCTCACAGAATACTTCAACACAGCAATCTTACCGGGTTCGGCCTTTGGCCCGGAACCCTGATGGTACACCCAGTACCGGAGTCCGGTTCCGGTTTCTTTCATTTTCCAGTTATACCTCCTTAAAAAGTCAACGATCTGCGCATCCTCAGCCTTTATTGCCTGTTTATTGGCATGCAGCAAAGGCTCTTCTACCATTTCCGGATCAATGTTCCGCAGGCTTTCACGCTGATTACCTGATTGGCAGGCAATAACCAACAAGATTATAAAGGGAAACAAGTATCCCGGTTTCATAGATTAAAGATTAAAATTCTGATTACAATTTCAAAGTGGCACTCTGACTGGCCGCCTGATTCAGTTCATGCTTATAACGCGGCAACAGACCATAAAATTTTTCAATGGTTTCGGAAAGCGGAAGAAATGAGTCTCCCCCTGAAGCATTCCGGTGCCCGCCCCCTTCAAAATGCTCCCTGGCAAAAGAATTGACTGAAAAGTTCCCTTTTGAGCGGAATGAAATTCTGACCCTGTCAGACTTCTCAGTGAAAAATGCAGCAAAACTGATGCCTTTTATGGACAAGGCATAGTTCACAACGCCCTCGGAATCACCGGGTTGAAAATGAAATCTTTCCATATCAGGCTTACTTAACCAGATATAGGCAGTAGCATACTCCGGTAGCACGGTCATCCGCTCGCTCAGACAAAATCCAAGCAGGCGCATGCGATTTTCAGAGTACGTATCATAAACCAGTCTGTGAATCTGCTCTGTGTCAACGCCCCGCCGCACCAGTTCCGCCAATACTTCATAGGTATGCGGATAATTGCATGCATAACTGAATGAACCTGTATCAGTCATCAATCCAACATAAAGACAAATCCCGGTCTCCTGATCAATGAGGTGCTCATCACCCATGGCGCTGATAAAGTCAAAAACAAGCTCTGCCGTCGAAGATGTTTCAACAACCGAAAGCATATAATCAAAATGATCTTCAGGCTGAATATGGTGATCGATCAGAATCTTTTTAGCGCTGGCCGCAAACAACTGTTCCCTGAACAGGTTTACCCTTGGGATGGCATTATAATCAAGACAGAAAATTACTGATGCTTCCGCAAGCAGCACATCTGCCCTGTGTGAATGATGGAAATAAATGACGGCGTCTTCCTGACCTGGCATCCACCTCAGAAAGTCAGGAAAATCATTTGGAATAATTATGCTGACCTTTTTGCCCTTCTTCTTCAGATACCTGCTTAATGCAAGTGATGAGCCAAGCGCATCGCCGTCAGGATTGTAATGCGTTGTGATTACAATTTCACCATCAGCCTCCAATAGCTTTTTAACCGCTGAAAATGTTGCACTGTTAAACTTGTACAAAGCAGGTTTTTTAAATAATTTTATTTTTATCGAACACAAAAATATAAATATTGTTAATAAGGCAACCAATCAAATATCGTACATTTACCTGAAATCAATTCAACTTTTATTTATGGCAGGCACTTTCACATTTACCATGATTAAACCGGCAGCTTACGAAAACAAATATGCGGGTAAAATCCTTGATATGATTTTGCAGGGCGGATTCCGCATTCAGGCAATAAAACTGGTTAAATTAAGCCTTGAACAAGCCGGTGAATTTTATGGAATCCACAAGGACAGGCCTTTCTACAACGACCTGGTCACATTTATGTCGTCAGGACCAGTATTGGCTGCAATTCTTGAAAAGGAAAATGCAGTGGACGATTACCGCAAACTGATCGGTTCTACCAACCCTGCCGATGCTGCTGAAGGGACAATAAGAAAACTTTTTGGCACATCTGTTCAGAAAAATGCTGTACATGGATCTGACAGTGACGAAAATGCCGCCATCGAGGCCGCTTTCTTCTTTTCAGCGCTGGAACGTTTCTGAATCCCTTATATTTCGGGTAGATATTCAGCGAAGGTTTTGTCTGAATAAAACATAACAATTTTTACGAGCCTCCTGCCATCACCAGGTTTGTCCGGGAATTTTTGTGCATTATCCGCTGCAGGTATGTCTGCAGCCAATCCTGTTGCTTTCTCTTTTAATTCTTTTCCGGCCTCCGTAGGGGAAATGACATTTTTTTCCGGTTCATTTTTAATTTCGTACTCAGGAGCACCTTTTTCCGTATCCTTCAAACTGCTTTCATCGAACTGTTTATCAGATGATTGATTATCCGGTTCAGGATCATTTTCCTTCTGCTGAGTTGAGTATTTCTCCTCATGTGTGATCTCGTCCGCAAATAACTCCATCATCAGCGGTTTAGGCTTCGGTGCAGGTTCAGGATCCCGTTTTGCCGGTTCTGTATCTTTAGAGGGGTAGGGATTCATCATCGGACCTTCACCAAAAAGTAACCACTGTATGCTTATATCAGGATACAAACGGATCAGCTTCTGAATAAAATCTAGGCTGGGCTTATTCCGGCCGTTCAGAATATGTGAAATTCCGGAACGCTGTACACCAAGGTCATCTGCCAATTGAGCGGGACTGATGTTTTTTGCTTTCAGTACCATGGATATCCTGTTATTCATCATTTCTGGGTGTTTGTGCAATACAAAGTTAAACCATCTGTTTAATTATTCAAATATTCCGGATGTTATTTCTGTAAATTCAGTATTCAAAATTTTTATCTAAAGTAATTTACTGATATAATACTCTATCTTATTATTATACAATATTTAATGAATTTTTTTTATGCTTTTTTCTTAAAGTGACGATATCTTCAAATTTTCTTTATCATCACTTCAGATAAATGTCTTATTATACTGGTTTGTAAGTATATAATACCCATTCAGTGGTTTTTAAGTACTTTAGTAGGTTTTTACAAATGTTATCCAAAATATTATTTAAAAATGGAGTTCACATTTGTATAATATTACATGTATATACAAATATTTGGTAAAGCTTGTATCAGTACAAATGTTTAGGGTTGTAATTAGCTTAAAAATCATAATTGAACCGGCAAAGCACCTGTATAAAAAATGTTAATTCTTATATATCAATAACATATTAAGACAAAGTAACAGGTTTGCTTAAATTTTTCAACACTTTATGGACATTTACATCTGTAAAACACAATGCTAATTTTAATAAATAGGATTTCAGGAAATTCAGCCTCAACCATGTATAAACTAAATTATCAATACGTTATAATGTTCTACAAATGTAACTCATTACTGATACATTTGTATCCATTTTGAATTATAAGGAATAGTGTACAATTGTAAAATAACTGTTTCTGCCGGGTGAGATTTCAGTATCCAATGAATTGAGAGCGGCAAATCATATCCGTAATTTAACCTTAAAGAATCCGGTTAAGACCAGGGTATTTTATGGAATTGTCCGGAGCAATCATGATTGATTTCCTGCCATGTAAACACAAGGAGTATGATTTTTTCTGGAACACAATTCTGAAGTATAAGCTACGCTCCTCTTATCCGCTTTCAGATCTCATATTTCCTGACGAGGATAAATGCAATTACTTTCGCAGAAACCTGAAGAGGATATGAAAGACTGAAAACTGCTGTAAATGCTTCATTCAGAATAAAAAAATCCGGTATAAACCGGATCATAAAAATCAGACAGAAAATTTCAACTGCTATTTTATCACCTTTTTAGTTGTCACAGCATAGCCATCCGTCACCTGAAGCATGTATATTCCGGAAGGTAGACTGTCAAGGTGATTTATAGCGACCATGTTTTTGCCTTTCGCGATCTCCACCCCGATAAGGCTGCTCACAACTTTCCCGTTTGAATTGATCAGTTTAATATCAAGCACAATCGGGTAACTGGCAGTAACTTCCAGGCTGATGTGAGCGGAGAAAGGGTTGGGATAAGTTTTTAGTTCATGAAAGGCTTTTTGTTCATGGATTACAGATTGCGTAAGCAGCGAGTTGGCCTGTACAAAGTCAGGAATCCCCCAGCCTTTAAGGTTATCGGGCGCTGATGACTGGGAAGCACTCATCCTGATTGCATTGATTAGTTCCATATTGGTGAAGGTCGGATTGGCCTGCCATAAACAAGCTGCTGCACCGGCAATGATGGGTGATGAAAATGATGTTCCGCTTCCTCCGGCCACTCCTGAGGGGATCGTGGCTACAATTGTCTGTTGTCCCTGAGCCGCAACATCCGGTTTTATTCTTCCATCGGCGGTAGGACCTTTTGAGCTGAAATAAGCGTAAACTCCTTCCGGATCAACTGCACCAATAGTCAGAACACTGTCAGCGTCAGCCGGCGCTGTGATATACTGCCAGGCATTGGCTCCCGAATTTCCGGCGCTGTTAACCACAAGTATTCCTTTTGCTGCCGCCATATCGGCGCCGATTGTCACTACCGTGGTGTTACCATCCATGTCGCTGTAGGTGTGGTTCTCATCAGGATTGTCGAAAATGCTGTAACCCAGAGATGAGTTGATGATATCAACACCAACGGAATCAGCAAATTCAGCTGCATTAACCCAATAATACTCCTCCATGATGTATTCTGAAACAGCATCTTCCGAGCGCAATAGCCAGTAAGAGGCCTTGGGGGCTGTCCCCATCAGTTGTCCCGGAAGGTTTCCACCCATGGTTGACAAGACCATGGTACCGTGGGTACTGATGCCTGAATTATACACATTGTTGCCGGGTTCCACAAAATCCCTGGTTCCCAGAATCTGTCCGTTTGCCCGCAAACTGTCAAACGCCTGCATAACATCCACACTGTTATAACCTGCATCAATCACACCAATGGTTATTCCATTGCCGGTAAAGTTCAGCGCATGCAACTGGTCTATATTGATCATGCGGGCCTGGTTCAGCGAAGCGCCATAATTAAAGGCGGCCTGACTTTTCAGGGAGCGCCCTTTGCTCCTGAATGACTGTCTGTCAATCACCTCGTTGTCAAAATAAGGCTTACCCTCACCTCCCCTTTGCCTGGCAAACAAATGATCAGCTGACTTCATCTGCCGGATAAATGGCTTCCGCGAGATCTGCATCGCCTGTTCGGGTTGAACCACCCTGATAATCACAAGATTCAGCCATTTTGATTTGTATACAATCTCTGCTCCTTCCTCTCTCAACTGAGACAGATAGGCCGGACTAACAGGCAGGTCAGTCTCAACCACGGGGATCTGCTGTATTAACCGGCGTTCAACAGACTTCTGAGAAAGAAATTTTGCCGGCTCTGCAATGCTGTAAGGCGAAAACTGCTTATCCAGCAATTTCACTTCATAATAGTAGGCCCGCTGCTGGCTGAATGCAGAGAATGCCAGGGCTAAAAACAGTATTCCAAGGAGAAATGTTTGCTTCATCATTTTCATTTATCACTGGTAATCAGAACAAGCCGTAATAAAAAAGGTTTAAAGTCCGGCAAAATTTGCAGCAAAGATCGGTAAATCGGTCATTGATTTTAATAGCAGACAAACATTTATGGCTAAACCATGAAGAAGTCATACGGCCTGGTAGAAATGGCAACAATTCTTATCCGGATTAACTTAGGATATCCAGAAAACAATCATTTACCCGGGCAGACTATTTCATATCAGCATATGCAAAGCGGTATTTGTCTGCCAAATCTTTCAGAATGCTTGCGTGGCTGAATCCTTTTTCAAGCAGTAAGCGCCGGATGTTTTCGCCTTCATTTTCATTGATCTCAAACCAGAGCGCACCACCGGGTTTCAGAAATCTGACGGCATAATCCATGATGGCCCGGTAATACTTCAAAGCATCCTGATCCTCAACAAACAAAGCCAGCGCCGGCTCATAGTTCAACACATTCGGCTGCATGTGAATCCGCTCCGATTCCTTCACATAAGGAGGATTGCTGATAATAATATCAAAACATCCGGCTTGCGGCCATTTTCCGGCATCAAGGATATCCGCTTTATAAAACATTATGTCCCGGCTGTGTTTTCGCGCGTTGGCCGCAGCGACTTCAAGGGCGATGTCGCTGATGTCAAACGCGCTTACATCCGCATTGCTGAGCAGCACTGCAAGACTGACAGCGATTGCACCGCTTCCCGTTCCGATATCCAGCATACGCAGGTTGCCGGCATCTTTGTACTTCTCAGCTACCATCATGACCAACGTCTCAGTTTCGGGCCGGGGTATCAACACGCCCTGTTTAACCTCAAATTCAAGGTCACAGAACCATGTTTTGCCGGTCAAATACTGAACCGGCATCTGCTGAATAAGAGACGGTATCGATTGTTTTACAGCTTCTTCAAATTCAGGAATGGCTTCATCGTTCCTGATTAACAACCATTCCACATCAGAAAGGCTGTGCAGTGCACGAAACAGAAAACGTTGAATTGCCCGTGCTTCCCTGAGGCCGTAAACAGGCGCCAGCGCTTTTGTCAAATACTGTTCAAGCTCCCCGTTTGTCATAATACCTGATCAGGCGGCAAAAATAAACTTAAAATCAGGTGATTTCATAAAGTTTCTGAAACGGGGCATCCTGAATTGATAAATTTGCAGTCTGAAGTAGTGATTATGACCTTTCTGCTGTTTGATGAAAAATATTATGAGCTGAATGACCTGCATTCATCATCAGGATTGGACCCGTTCAGGGCATCTGAGCAGGGAATCGCGCTGCGCATCAGAAAACTTCCCGCTGGCAGACTGTCATACACACTGGTGGATCTTGAAACGGCACCTCGGGAAATGTTGGCAGGTTCATTATTGTATTCGCCTGAAGGTGTGACCGGATTGCTGAAGGAACATCCTTACTTTCAACCCCTTGCAGGATTGCAAGAAAAATATTCACTGACAAAGCCTGAAAACCGCAGACTTCTTTTGACCATGGTTTTCCTTTTTATCAATCCTGCCCCTTTCTCCCCTGAACTGATTTCGGGCTGGCTTACTGAAGCCGGATATCCCCGCGCAAACGCCGGACAACCGGCAATGGATCTGTTTAACAGCAGAACCGAAAAAGTGGAAGACGATTGCCCTTTTGAACAATTGTTTAATCAATTACCACCCCGTCAGGGCATAGACTCCGGATCTCCCGCCCGGCTGAATCAACTTGATGCATTTATGGCCGGACATGACTTCGGCAATTATTCTCTGGTTTATGATGAGTTTACATTTTTTAAATCTGCTGAAAAAAACAGAGAGAAACACAGTCTTTTACTGGATCAGCTTTCCGAAACCGGTTTCATTGTCATGGATCACAATCATCTCGTCCTCGGGCTTTCCGCTACATTACTGGAACTTTCCGCAATAGCGGAAGTTACACTTCCCGAAACAAACAACCTGATCCGGCGCTGTTTTACTTTCCATGAGCGCAGTTTATTCAGTCTGGGGAGTCTGATACAGCATGTGGAAGCTGAGTTTATTAAATGCATCACATACGATGTAAGTGCTGCCTCCATTGTTGTTTATTCCGGCAAGGGTATGTTTATTTCATTCCCGCTTGCTGAATTCCTGCAATATAATAACATTGAAAAGCCAATCAATTCCGGCATACCGGTTTACCTGATCCTGAACCGCTGAACCACAGCCATAATCCTAAAGGATAATAACCATTCACTATATTTGCGCAAATTTCAGCCTGATGATTTATCTCTTTTTTGCTGTAGCCGCATCTACCCTTATTCTGGTTTGCTTTAAACTTTTTGAACGGTATAAAATTGATAGTTTTTCAGCCATTACGATCAATTACATAGTAGGCGCGCTGTTTGGATTCGGATATTCCGGACGCAATTTTACAGTATCCCTCTCCCCTTTTTCAGAATGGATGGCTATGTCGCTGTTTACCGGGGCATTGCTTATTCTGGGATTTGTCATGTTTTCCATATCAGCCCGGAAAGCCGGCATCGCGCTTACAGCAATCAGCAGCAGAATGTCGGTGATTATTCCGGTAATCATCGGACTGGCCCTGATCGGCGACAAAGCCGGTCCTGTGAAAATTGCCGGTATAATATTGGCCTTAATCGCATTTTACCTGACCCTGAAAAAAGACAAGTCTCTTGTATTGAAGGCCAATGTAATCCTGATCCCTGTATCGGTTTTCCTATTGATGGGATTGAATGATTCAGCCGTAAAAATCACGCAGCATTACTTTCTTCCGCCGGGGAGTGAAGCAGCATACGTCAATTATGCAGCATCGGCATTTGCGGTCGCTTTTGTATTCGGGGCCTTAATCAGCATCTACAGGCTACTGAAGCAAAACGCAAAACTTAAACCCGCTGATTTGCTCGCCGGAATTGTTCTTGGACTATTAAACTGGTATTCATTATTTTACCTGCTAAAAGGCCTGGAGTTGGTGCAGGTTTCTGTCTTTATTCCCCTGCTCAACATCAGTGTGGTTATTCTTTCTTCTTTAACCGGATATTTTATTTTCAGTGAAAAACTCAGGGCAATCAACTGGGTCGGGATTGCTGTTTCCGTCATCGCAATTTATATGATTGCATCGGGGTAAAACCTGGCCGTTGAATAGCCTTAATACACAGAAAATCCTGATGCTGATGCTGATGCTCAATTGAACGTATAGAAAGCTCAGAATTTCCATGATATTCATGCCGAATTCTGACGCTTTTTAGCATAGCAATACCACACCTGATAAAATATCACCTTAGTAATCAGGAAAACGCTGAATTTATCAGTTACAATTTGATATTTAAGACCATTATCTTTAAATCCGGAACAATTATCAAAAGATTTCAACACCCGGAATACCTCATCAGAAAGTTCGTACCTTTAATCGTCAACCCCTATAAACCGTTATCCATGAAGCGAATCTTCAAATGCATCACGTTCATTGTTGTATTGATGGCAATTATGCCTTTTAAACAACTTACGGGTCAGAGTTATCTCCCTTTTGCACAAAGCAATTACAGCGGGGCTGCAGGGTTGCTGTTGCAGCCCGCCTCCATCGCCGATAGCCGTTACCGCTTTGATATGACGGTTTTCGGAACTGAAATGATGGCAAATAACACTTTTGTTTCGCTGAAAAAAGAAGCTTTCTTTAAACCCTCACTCTGGGAGGAAGAAGATTTTGGTGATAATTATGTTTTTCGAAACTATGACGGTAAGGACAAATACGGGTTTCTGACCTCAGGGGTTATCCTGCCATCATTCATGATCAATCTTAATGATCGTTCAGCTATCGGATTTTCTACCAGGGCAAGAGTCATGCTGAATATTGATAATATTACAGAAGACCTTGCTCAACTCTTCAGCGAGCGGTTTGATTATGAACCCTTGCTCAGAAAAACACTCTCCAATGCAAATTTCAGTATGCAGGCCAATTCATGGGCTGAATTCGGCGTTACATACGCCACAGTAATCCTGAATAAAGAAAAACACTTTCTGAAGGGTGGGGCTACCCTTAAATTTCTGCAGGGGTTCAGTTCAGGGTATGTATTTATCAATGACCTCACCTACAGGCTCGATAGCCCGGATACATTGTCATTATTTCAGTCCAGCGTTAACTATGGCATCTCGGAAACATTTGATGAAGACGGTAATCCAGCTTTTGAAAGCCTTCCGGGACCGGGGTTTGGCTTCGATCTGGGCCTGGTATATGAGTACCGGCCGGATATTGCTTCATTCACCTATTCGATGGACGGAGAGGAAAACCTGCTCAGGAATGACAAGGACAAATACCTCTTCAGGCTGGGTATCTCACTGCTGGATTTCGGCAGCATCAGATACAAAAAAGGTTTTTACAGCCAGGATTTTAACGCAGACATAAGGGATTGGTATATCCATGGCATGGAAATCAATTCTATTTCGGATATCAATGATACCCTGCGTGCCCGTTTCGGATTCAATGAAAACACCAATGAATCATACAGCATGGGACTTCCCACGGCCCTGAGCCTTCAGGCGGACTACAATCTGGGGGCAGGTTTTTATCTGAATTTCACACCTTTCTTCGCCCTTCGTAAAGGGACCAGTATGATATCAAAAACACATTATGTTACCTCCTATACTTTTACCCCCCGTTATGATCACAAATGGTTTGGATTTGCCGTGCCTGTGCACCTGGATCAGTTCAACCGCTTTAATGCAGGTCTCAGCCTGCGCCTGGGTCCCGTTTGGATCGGATCCAACACCATTATCAATAACAGGTTGGCAAAACAGAGTTATGCTCTTGATGGCTATATCATGTTCAAATTGCCTGTGTATCGCAGTGTAAAGGGCGACAGAGACAAAGACGGTGTCAGCGATGAGAATGATTTGTGTCCCGATGTGCCTGGCACCTGGGAGATGCGCGGATGCCCAGATGCTGATGCTGACGGCATCCCTGATCATCTGGACGATTGTCCGTATGATGCCGGAACCGAAGCCCTCAGGGGGTGCCCTGACCGCGATGGCGACGGAATTGCTGATAAAGACGACCAGTGCCCTGACCATCCCGGCCTTCCGCAATATAACGGTTGCCCTGATTCAGATGGTGATGGCATCGTTGATCATCTTGATGAATGTCCTGACCAGCCGGGCCTTGCCAGCCTGAATGGCTGCCCCGACCGCGACGGGGACGGCATTCCCGACCGTTCAGACCTTTGTCCGGATACGCCCGGGAAACCGGAATTCGGGGGTTGCCCGTTTGCAGATTCTGACAAAGACGGTATTCCCGATGAAGACGACGACTGCCCGACAATTCCCGGTCCGAAAGAATTTATGGGCTGTCCGGATACTGACGGCGATGGCATTTCAGATAAATATGACCTCTGTCCGACCATAGCCGGTGTACCCGAGAATAATGGCTGTCCGGCAATTAAAAAGGAAGAAAAAGAGATCATCGACAGGGCATTTTCAAACCTTGAATTTGAATCCGGGAAGTCGGTAATCAAAACAGTTTCATATCCGGCACTCAACGAACTGGCGGAACTTCTTGTTCAAAAACCGGTATGGAAGGTACTGCTTTCGGGCCACACGGATAATACAGGGAAGCCTGAATCTAACATGACCCTTTCGAAAAACAGGACACAGGCAGTTAAGGATTACCTGATCAGCAAGGGTGTTGAAGAATTCCGCATCCGCACAGAATGGTTCGGACAGGAACGCCCCGTTGCCGATAACAAAACACCGGCCGGCCGTCAGAAAAACAGAAGGGTTGAAATGAAGATTGTCTTTGATTAATGTTAATATGACGCTAAGGATTAAACCTGATCCGGAACGTTGCCGGGCTGTCGGTTTATTAACCGGCACGCTCAGGATCAGGCAATCATTTTATGAAAGAAGGTTTCTTAAAGCCCGGTTGCAGGAAGAAGCCAAACTAAGCATGCTGTTTGGCGCAGTGGCAATCTGCCATCAGACACACGCCCTGCAAAGCAAAAAAAGAAACCTTTCCGGGTGGGATTATATGGAAGCTGTTTTTTTGAGCCTTGCCGAACAAGGCTCATGGCTGCTTGAGCCCACCATAGTTGCAAATGCTAAAAAGGATGTCATTGCGAAAGAATTGATGTCGGCTTTCAGCGACACCGGCCATGCCGGAGATTCCACGCTCGACAGGATTGATGAGCGGACTGAACTATATCAGGACCTTTGTAAAATCATTACAAGGCAATCCGGAGGCAAATTCGGTCAGCTGCTTGCAAGCAGCAAAGGATTGCTGATCAACAAAGGTGAGGGATTTTATGAATTACTTGCCACTTGTAAAGCATTCGGCGATCCGGTAAGGAAAAAATCCTCCTTTCTTTATAAACTGCTTTATGATTCAGGCCTTTATGCTGTTGATGATCCGGAAAACTATATACCCATCATGGATTATCATATGCAACGCGTTTTACTCAGGATGGGTTGCCTGATCATCAATGACGGGATTCTGGAGGAAAAACTGATCAGCGGGGCTGAGATGCAAGGCGATGAGCCTGTAAGAAGTGCATGTATTGAAGCACTAAAGATCATCGCCCTTCATTCAGGTTATCAACCCTGGGTCATGAATGATTTCTTCTGGCCTTTAGGCCGCTCCTGCTGCAATCAAACCACCCTTTGTTCTGACCATATCTGCATAAAAACGCCCTGCACTTTTCACCTGATGACTGAAACCGGCGACCACAGCAACTGTGCTTTTGCTGATGTCTGCATGGGATCCACCGATATTAAATACAGATCATTCCGCGAACCTAATGTTAAAACACACTATTACTGATGAAAAAAGAGTGCCCATTTTGCAATTCACACGTCACTGCGCATACATTTGCTTCAGAGAACGGATTTTCCGCGCTATACAATCATTCGCCCATACTTCCCGGACACACCCTGATCATTCCTGACAAGCATTCCGGCAGCCTGTTTGAGCTCAGCGAAGAGGAGATTTCCGCTTTTTTTACTTTCGCCCGTAAGGTTACTTCTTTTCTCACGGACATCTATCAGTCGGATGCCTATGACTGGTCGTTGCAGGAAGGCGAAGCTGCAGGACAAAGTGTGGATCATCTTCACCTTCATGTTATTCCACGTAAGCCGGGCGACCTTCCCGAAGGGGTGGAATGGTATGGAAAACTCCAGGAGCAGCAATCCCTTGCATTGGACGACTCCGAAAGGATTGTTCTGAGCGAATGGGAGTATCAGGAAATCAGCCGGGCATTGAAGGAGAAATGGGGCTCATTTGTCAGCCGTCAGTAACCTCATTTCTCCGGGAATCAGATAAAAAACAGGGAAACACCGCATACAGCTATTACGGCCCCGGCAATTTCACGCATGGTTACTTTCTCCTTCATAATCACCACGGAAGGAAGAATGATAAGGACCGGCACAATGGACATAATGGTAGAGGCAATGCCGGAAGAGGTATACTTGACGGCAATCAGCGAAAAAGAAACGCCCAGGAAAGGGCCGAAAAAAGCGCCCACACTCAGCCGTTTCAGGGCCGGTTTGTTTAACATCGCGTCCCTGACCTTGCTCCAACCACCATAGATTGAGATAACAAGGATGAAACCTGCCACACCGGTCAGCACACGGATCTGCGTTGCCGCGAAGGCATCATAATCCCCCATTCCGTATTTGCTCAGCACCAGGCCAACACCCTGTCCTGCAGCACCTCCGAATGCCAGTAACAATCCCTTTATGGGGTAGCGGAATCTAAGCGGATTATTGAAACGTGTTTTCGCTATATTGTTTCCGGGCTCTTTGCGTGCCATGATCGCCATACTGATGCCGGCAAATGTCAACGCCATACCCAGAAGGCTTTTGGCATCCAGGGTTTCGCCCATCAGCAACCAGCCCGTGACGGCAGCAATGGGCGGAGCCATGGCCATGATCAGCATTGAAATGCGGGCCCCCACCACCACATAGGCCTGAAAAAGAAACAGATCGCCCAGTACGAAACCTACCAGCCCTGAAACCGAAAGCCATATCCACTGATGACTGCTTGCATCAAAAGGGATAAAACTGCCTCTGGTCACCAGGCCAAAAATTCCCAGCAACATCATTGCCAGAAATAAACGGATCAGGTTAACCGACAGGGAACCAACCTTTTTGCTGGCAGATTCAAAAGCAAGTGCTGTTATAGTCCAGAAGAAAGCTGTAAGTAGTGCAGCCAGTTCGCCGCCGTAAAGATTGATCATTGGAACAGGGATCTCGTTTCAGTAGTATATAATATGGTGTAAATTCCCGCCATTCGAAAATGCAGGTGCAAAAGTATTAAATGGACAGGCATGCAAAACATAAGCTGAAAGAATATACGGTAGAATAATAGGTTTAATCAATCCTGAAAGTATCCGACACGATGATCAGAAGTACCGGTCGTTTTTCACCGCGTACGATAAAGAACTCCGGCGAAATCAAATGTGTTCAAAACCGCTGACAAACATACATTTAGCTGCCTAAGCTTTGCACTAATTCTTCAAAAAAGCGGTATTCCCGGTAATTTATAAAGGATAAAATGCCTTTCGGGCAGGTAGTTCGCCAAAAAAAATGAGTAAGTTTGACGACGCAAGATGATTTTCGTTCAGGAATTTTAGTTACTCAGGCACAGGATGTTATTCGACGATACTTACAGGACTATCAAAGCTCCCTCCTCAGGTCTTTACAAGGAGAAGGGCAGTAAATTCATCGCACTTGCCAGGCCGGTAGATTCTGAAGCTGCTGTGAAGGCGGAAATCGAATCGATCAGGAAAGAGTTTTATGATGCGAGGCATCATTGTTTTGCCTATGTGCTCGGGGCCGACAAGGCAGCCTGGAGGGTGAATGACGACGGAGAGCCTTCCGGAACTGCGGGTCGTCCGATTCACGGGCAAATACAATCATTTGACCTGACCAATATTATTGTAGTTGTTGTCAGGTATTTCGGAGGCACCAAACTGGGGGTCAGCGGTCTGATCAATGCCTATAAATCTGCAACTCAGGACGCCCTGAGTCAGGCTCAGATTGTTGAGAAAACTGTGAATGAGATTTATAGGTTGAAATTTAATTATGCCAGCCTGAATGATGTCATGAGAATTGTGAAGGAAGAAAACCTGCATATTATTGATAATCAATTTGATATGGAATGTTTTCTCACCTACAGGATACGAAGGTCATTGGCCGATCAGGTGAATTCGAGATTCGGAAAAACGTATGAAAGTGAAATAATATATTTAAAAACTGAATAACTATTGAATAACAGGCCAATCCAGCGTTTTGAGTGTTTTTGTTATACATATATTTTTCTGTAAAAGCAAGAGTAAAATGATTTTTTTTTAAACTTTTTTTAAGAGATTTTTGTTGAAAAATCAGTCCAACTGCTGATAACTTAAATATTACTGACAATCAGACGAAAACTGACCGGGCTGGTCGCAAAAATGAAAAAGCAGGTTTCTTAGTAGTTAATAATTATTGCTTAATAAGGGAGAATGAGAAAAGATTATCAGGAGGTCTGGGAAAATTGCCTAAGAATCATCAAGGACAACATCAATTACCAAAGTTTTAAGACCTGGTTTTCACCAATTAAGCCTGTTAAGCTTGACGAAAGTGTGCTTACGATCCAGGTTCCCAGCCAGTTTTTTTATGAATGGCTTGAAGAGCACTACATCAATCTTCTCAAGAAAACCATAAAGCAGGAACTGGGTCAGAATGGACGGCTTGAATACAGCATCATTATGGAAAGTTCGAATGATGCAAGGCCTCCATATACCATTCAGGTTCCCACAAGCAACAAAGGGTTGCTGGCAAATCCTTCTGTTTCCATGCCCATTGATCTCAACAAAGGCTCAACCAAAGAAATTCCCAATCCATTCGTGATTCCGGGGCTCAGGAAGATTAAGGTTCATTCTCAGCTGAATGAATCCTACTCGTTCGATAATTTCATTGAAGGAGATTGTAACCGCCTGGCGAGATCCGCAGGGTATGCGGTGGCTACCAATCCCGGAAAAACAGCTTTTAATCCTATATTTATATATAGCGCGAACGGACTTGGCAAAACGCACCTTGCGCATGCCATCGGGATTCAGGTTAAAAATAACTTTCCGGACAAGACTGTGCTTTATGTTACAGCCGAACAGTTTATCCAGCAGTTTATTGATGCGGTAAAAAACTCAAATCAGAACGATTTTGTCCATTTTTACCAGATGATTGATGTGTTGCTGATTGATGACATTCAATTCCTTTCCGGCAAAGAAAAAACACAGGATGTTTTCTTTCATATATTCAACCACCTGCATCAAAACGGGCATCAGCTTGTAATTACTTCCGACAAAGCGCCGGTTGAAATGAAAGGCATAGAACCCCGGCTGCTCTCCCGCTTTAAATGGGGCCTTGCCGCTGACCTCCAGGTTCCCGACCTGGAAACCCGCATAGCCATTCTGAATAAGAGATTGTATAAGGACGGGATTGACATGCCCGAAGAGGTGATTGAATACCTTGCTTACAGCATTACCACGAATATCAGGGAACTGGAGGGTGCTTTAATTTCGCTGATGGCGCAATCCTCGCTGAATAAAAAGGCCATTACCATCGACCTGGCCCGTCAGATGATTGATAAGTTCGTAAAGAACACCTCAAAAGAAATTTCGATCGATTACATTCAGAAGATTGTCTGCGACTTCTTTAATATCCAGGTGGATCACCTGAATTCAAAAACCAGGAAAAGAGAAATTGTTCAGGCCCGGCAACTGGCGATGTATTTCTCCAAAAAACACACGAAGTCATCGTTGGCAACAATCGGACTGCACTGCGGCAACAAGGACCATGCTACTGTCCTGCATGCCTGCCGTACCGTGAATAACCTTATTGAAACCGACAAACAGTTCAGGAATTACGTGGAAGAGATTGAAAAGAAAATTAAAATCTGAACCGGATTATTTAACTGATAAAGACCACCCTAACCTCATCCGGAAATCCTGTGATGAGGTTAGTTTTTAATGCTCGTGTATGAAAAAGATACTCATGGTTTGTCTTGGTAATATTTGCCGTTCACCGCTTGCCGAAGGGATAATGCGCAAAAAACTGAATGATCATAACATCAATGCCGAAGTTGATAGCTGTGGATTTGAGTCCTTTCACACCGGCGACAGACCGGATCAGAGAGGCATTGAAGTGGCGCAAAAAAACGGAATTGATATCAGCGGCCACCGCGCAAGATTATTCAGGGTGGCTGACTTTGATGAATTTGACCATATCTTTGTGATGGATCAGCGCAACTATTCCGATGTTGCTTCAGTTGCCCGGAATCGGCGCGACATGGACAAGGTGGATTACATCATGAATATGGCTTATCCGGGGAGCAACAAAGCGGTACCTGATCCCTATTTCGGGGGCCGGGCCGATTTCAGAAAAACCTGGGAAATGCTCGATGAAGCAACCGGCAGCATTATCCATCATATTATAAACGGAAAGCTTTAGTTCACTTATGCTACCCGACAAAGCATCTGTCCTGGACGCTGCAGACAGAATAGCGCCATACATTCACCGCACGCCGGTGCTGACCTGCAGCACCATAAACAGGATGTTTGGCGGTGAAATATTCTTTAAATGCGAAAATTTTCAGAAGGCGGGCGCATTCAAATCCCGCGGGGCGACCAATGCAGTATTCCTGCTTGGGACTGATGAAACCCGCAACGGGGTTGCTACCCATTCCTCAGGCAACCATGCAGGCGCGCTTGCATTGGCAGCCTCCAGAAGAGGGATAACAGCCAATATTGTTATGCCTGAAAATTCCAGCAGAATTAAAATAAAGGCTGTTGAATCATACGGCGGGCTTATTACCCTCTGCAAGCCAACGCTTGACGCCCGGGAAGAAACGCTGAAAGAAGTGATAAGCAAAACCGGAGCTGTTGAAATACATCCATACAATGATTTTCGCATCATTGCCGGCCAGGCCACTGCCGCCAAAGAACTGATAGAAGAAGTAAATGATCTCCGTCAGATTATGGCTCCGGTAGGCGGAGGAGGCCTGCTGAGCGGCACGGCATTGTCTGCCAGGTATTTCGGCAATCACATCAGGGTGATCGCCGCCGAGCCCGCCGGCGCTGACGATGCATTCAGGAGTTTTACATCGGGAACATTTATTCCGTCCGTTGATCCCCGTACCATCGCCGACGGGCTGCGCACTTCCCTGGGGTCACTCACATTCCCCATAATCATGGAAAACGTGGATGACATTGTTACGGTGAGTGAAGAGGGCATCATTGAGGCCATGCGGTTGATCTGGGAGCGGATGAAAATCATCGTGGAGCCGTCTTCCGCCGTTCCTTTGGCTGCAATCATTGAAAACAAGCTGAACATCAGCGGAAAGCGAACCGGCATTATCCTTTCGGGCGGAAACGTCGATCTGGCAAACCTCCCGTTTAACACAACAGTATGAAACCAGAAAAAGGGAAATTATATCTGATTCCGGCCACCCTGGGAGATACCCCACCGGACCAGGTGCTGCCTGTTTTTAACCTGAATCTGTTGCAACATATAGATGTTTATGTGGTGGAAGAGTTGAAAACAGCCCGGCGGTTCCTCAGAAAATGCGGCTACAGAAAAGATTTTGACACCACCACCGAATTTTTCCAGTTAAACGAACACACTTCAGAAACTGATATTGAATCATTTCTGGAACCGGCATTAGCAGGCAAAAACACAGGGCTTGTTTCGGAAGCGGGTTGTCCGGCTGTTGCAGACCCCGGATCTTCACTGGTCAGGCTTGCACACGCCAAAGGCATACAGGTGGTACCGCTTTCGGGCCCTTCATCGATAATGCTGTCGCTGATGGCTTCAGGCTTTAACGGACAGCAGTTTTCTTTTCATGGTTACTTGCCGGTAAGACCTCCCGAAAGGATTCAGAAACTCAGAGAGATTGAGCGGGAAACAATCAGGACCGGTGCCACCCAGATTTTTATTGAAACACCCTATCGCAACAGACAGATGCTGGAGTCAGTTCTGGGTGCATGCAGCGACGCTTTGCTGCTTTGTATCGCGGTTAACCTGACTTTACCGGATGAAAGAATTATCACCCTTCCGGTTGCGGGATGGAAAAAAGCCGGGTATCAGCCTCCCAGGGCACCTGCCGTGTTCCTGCTGTCAAGGCAATAAAAAACGGCCGTTTCCGGCCGTATCTGATCTGAAGAGAATAAATCTTAATGATGGTGTCCGTGAGGGCCATGAACGTGTCCATGGCTGACCTCTTCCGCGGTTGCCTCACGAAGCTCCAGTATTTTACCGGTAAAATGCAGGGTCTTGCCAGCCATTGGGTGATTAAAATCCATTTTCACCTTATCATCCGAAATGGAAACCACGGTTCCGTCCAAAGGTCTGCCTTCATTGTCCTGCATGGGAATCACATTCCCCACAAACAGCATATCAGGGTCAATTTTTCCGTCAACCATAAAAATATCTATCGGAAGATCAACCACTGCTTCTTCAATCACAGGACCATAAGCATCTTCTGAACTCAGCGTGAATTCGAAACTATCATTCGCCTTAAGTTCAGCGAGGTTTGATTCGAATTTCGGCAACATATTGCCAGCTCCGTAAAGAAATACCAGCGGCTGCGCTGCATCCGCCATATCTACCACTTCGCCTTCTGCGTTGTCCAACTTAAGTTCATAGGTCAGTGACACCACTTTGTTTTTTGAAATAATCATTTTCTGAGAAATTTGAAAGTTTGCAATACCAACAAAGAGGATAGCCACTATGTTGAATAACAGTGCAAAATTACAGATAAAAGCCATGCGCACATAGAATCCGGCTTAATCATTCTTCAATTTACCCTTTTCCAGACTGTATATAATTGAATATTAAATACATAACAAGATGCATAAAGCGGATGCTGACCAAATGCAGAACAGAAAGAAGGCGCCGGTTTAAAAACCAGACCGGAATATCAGGGGCCGGGCAGAACCGGCAATGAATCGTTGACGGCGGTTTCATTACCGGGTGCGGCAGTACTGTCTCTTTCAGCAGATCTGCACTGATAATTTTTTGTCACCCCGGCAGGCGGATTTTTGAATTTTCCCCGGTATGATCCAAGGCGGGCATCTTTGAACACCATTTCCATAAAAATTCCATACTCAGGCAATGCAGTCCGGAGACCTTCACCCAGGCGGGATGTCCTGAAGCGGGTATTTCTGTGCTCCCCTCCTACCCATACTCCACTGACCAATCCGGAGGTAACCCCGATAAACCATCCATCAGAAAAATCTGAGGAGGTACCTGTCTTGCCTCCGAATTCCGTGTCGTACCTGAAAAGATCATATTCCCATAATCCCTGTGTTGTGCCGCCGGCCTCCTGAAGCCCTGACCTGAGCATGACACTCATGAGAAATGCATCCTCTTCTGTAATAACGCGCTCCGGCGCTGATTTGTGACTGTAGATTATCCTCCCGTTCACATCCTCGATCTTTGTTACAAAGACCGGCTCGTTGAGCTGGCCGCCATTTACAAATGCACAGTATGCATTTACAATCTCAAGCAGTGTAACTTCGCCGGAGCCCAGGCAAACAGAAGGCACCGGGTTAAGCGGAGATTTTATTCCCATTCGCTTTGCCGTTTCAATCACCACATCCCAGCCCATTTCTTTGGTAAGCTGAACGGCTACTGAATTAACCGACCTTGCAAATGCGCTCTTCAGGGTTATATTTTGTCCTGAAAATACCCAGTCGGCATTATGCGGCGACCAAACCCGCTGCTCGCCGTTTTCGGTATACCTGATACTCACCGGCTGATCAGCGCGTCTGTCGCATGGTCCCAAGCCCCGTTCAAATGCTGAAGTATAAACGAAAGCTTTAAAAAGCGATCCCGGCTGACGCCTTGCCTGGTTCACATGATCATACTTGAAAAAGCGGTAATCGATTCCCCCGACCCAGGCTTTTACATACCCGTTGGCGGGGTCGATGCTGACAAAACCTGTGTTCAGCAGGTGACGGTAATACCTTAAGGAATCCATCGGGCTCATCAGCGTATCCATGCGACCGGCTGGGGTATAGATTTTCATCCTCCTCTCCTGATTCATATATTTCCTGACGGAATCAGCATTCCCTGAAAACATGTTATACAAACTCTCATAATGCGGCGTTTCAGCGGCAAGCTTATCCAGGTAGTCAGGAATCTGTTTTCCCTCACTGTCAACCCAGGGATTTATATCTTTCCAGTGTTCAAAGAATTTTGCCTGCAGGTTCTTCATATGCAGTCTGACGGCTTTTTCGGCATATTGCTGCAACAATGGATCAAGTGCAGTGTATATTTTAAGCCCGTCGGTATAGATATTGTAACCTGATGTGCGGGACCAATCCTCCAGACTGCGGGCGACCGCTTCTCTGAAATAACCGGTTTCCTCTTTTTCAGGCCCTGATTTCCGGTATGACAGATTCAAATCCAATTTTACCAGTGAATCTTTGGCTTTCAGATCAATAAATCCATACTGTTCCATCCGGGCGAGAATGTTATTCCTTCGCCTGAGGGCATTACCCGGGTTTAAGACCGGACTGTAATAGGTCGGGGCTTTGAGGAGCCCGACAAGTAAGGCCGCCTCCTCCGTCCTGAGCTCAGATGGAGATTTATCAAAGAAGGTATTGGATGCCGCTTCAATACCAAATGCAAGACTTCCAAAATCAACGGTATTGAGATACAAAGTAAGAATTTCGTTCTTGGTATAATAGTATTCCAGCTTAACGGCACTTATCCATTCCTTTAATTTATAAATGGCCGTGTTGATGCCGGGGATATTTCGCATTACTCCTTTGCTCCGGCTGTCGCGCGTTTTATAAAGATTTTTAACCAGTTGTTGCGTAATGGTGCTTCCGCCTCTCCTGTCTCCCCTTGCCGTACTCCAGAAGGCGGCAACGGTTGCCCTGAGATCGACCCCATGATGATTATAAAAACGGATGTCTTCGGCTGAGAGCAGCGCATTTACCAGATCAGAAGGAAGTTCGCCGAATTCTACGGGTGAACGGTTTTCAAGGAAATATCTGCCAATCAGGCTACCATCCGCTGCATAGAGCTCAGAAGCTATATTCATATCGGGACTTCTGAGGTCGGATAATTCAGGTGATGACCCGAAAAGGCCGAAAAGATTGATATCAACTGCCAGAGCCAGGGTAAGCAGATAAAGAACAACCCTGCCGGACCAAAGAAGCAGCTTCTTCCACCACTTCAACTCTCTGCCCGGAATTTTGACATATAACCGGTAGAAAAATTTTACGATACCCTTCAGCGCATCGGCAAATGAAGAGAAAATATTACTGTTTTTCAAATACATACATAATGCAAATTCAAATCAGGGACAATAAAAAGCAGCATGCTGAAACAGATGCAATTTACGGCGATAATCTCACCAAAATGCCATCCACCTGTAACTACTGAATCATTTATCCGTCATAAAAATGTAACCTTTCTGAAACCATGAAAGAAACCCGGATTGCTATCACCTGAAAGGAAAAAACCTTTTGGAATTGTTTTATTTCTGAGTACTTTTACCATAATCTATTATTTTTCGTCATGTTCAAGCACTTTACTTCCATTCTGGTACCACTGATCTTTTTAACCAATATTACAGTATCTGCGCAGGCGGATGCATCTGATTATCTGAAAGCTGCCATAAACGCTACGGAGCAGAAACAATATACAAGGGCCATAGCGCTGTGCGACGCAGCCATTAATAAAAGCAACACCTATTCTGCCGCCTATTTTCATCGCGGATACAACAAATTGCTTATCAAGGATTACGAAGGTGCCATTGTAGATTTTACGGTTTGCCTTGATCTGAGCCCCGATAATCTCTGGGCTTATCTCTATCGTGGCCATGCGAACCAGAAAGCCGGGAACAGCTGGTCAGCCACGCGCGACTTTAACAGTGCCCGGAAAATTGATTCGATTGAAACGCTGGCGTTTATGACAGCCAACATGTTCAGATCTTCGCTGGGAAAATGACCTCCGTAGCTTTACTCCAACCGCTTCAACCGTTCAGCCAACGGTGGATGGGAATAGTGAAAGAAGACATAAAGGGGATGCGGAGTCAGGTCGGCCATATTCTCCGAAGCCAGTTTTCGCAGGGCCTTTGCAAGTGAAGACCCGTCAGCATAGGATTTTGCAAAGTAATCAGCTTCAAATTCGTGATGTCGCGAAATAAAATTTCCACCCAGCGAGATAATTGCTGAAACAGGGCTATACAATACAAAGAAAACGATCAGCCCCAGGTGAAAAGGCTGCCTGCTACTTCCCAAAGCATTATATATCAATTGATTATCAATAATTAAAGAGAATAGAAACAGAATAAGTCCGGTTTGAACAACTGAAAAAATTAATCCTTTCAGAATATGTCTCTTCCGGTAATGACCTGTTTCGTGGGCTACAACCGCCACAATTTCATCCACCGTATGGTTTTGAATCAGGGTATCAAATAAAACAATCCGTCTGCGTGAACCAAATCCGGAAAAGTAGGCATTTGCCCTGCTTGACCGTTTTGATCCGTCTATAACATAAATATTTGCAACATTGAAACCGGCCCTGTAAGCAAGTTCGTTCAGTTTTGAACGTAATTCACCCTCTTCAAGCGGGGTTTGTCTGTTAAACAGCGGTACAATAAGTGAAGAATAGAAGAACGTAATGAAAACGGAAAACATTGAAATTGCTATCCAGGCCAACCACCAGAAAGAGGTTCCGAACAATGTATAAAGCCACATTACCAGGCTAAGCATTCCCCCGCCCAGCAGGGCTCCCAACAACCATGATTTCAGCTTGTCACCGATATAAAGCCGGGGGGTAATCCTGTTGAATCCATATTTTTGCTCAATGACAAAAGTATCATAAACATCGAAAGGGGTGGACAACAGGTCTGAAGCCAGTCCAAGTAAAGCAAAGAAAAGCAGGCTCTGCAGTAACGCGCTGTCTGAAAGCGTGCTGACCCATTCGTCAAGCTTCACAAATCCGAAAAATAGCATCAGCATCATCAGCAGAAAGGAGAACCATGATGACAGCACGCCAAAGCGATAGGATTCCTGCCTGTAACTCCTGTACTTTAAATACTTGTCTCCAGGATAGATATCTTTCAGCGAAGGGGGGAGTGCATTTGCCCGTGACCGGTTGTTGAGAAAAGAAAGCAATTGCTCAAGGGCAAATCCGGCAATCACAAAAGCGATAAGCAGTATGAAAATCTGGTTGTACATAAACGAAAATACAAGATAAATCAACAGGCAAAAATAAACCCAAATTCACCGGACGGCATACAGTAAGCTTCTTGCTGTTCGTGCCGGGGCATTAATAACTTCCATTAAAGCGACGCAAAAACCATTCGGTTCCAAGTACAAGAATAATCAGGCCCAGCAATGGAATGAAACTGATCAGGTCTGTAAAATGCTTTCTTGAATAAATCACAGGTTTTGCATCTTCTCTGTTGTTAATCAGGGCTGAGAGTTCGCCGGTTTCTTCCGGTTTTAGCGATTTTCCGCCGGTTTGAGCAGCAATGGCATTCAGCAGGCGATGATTGGCTATTGTATTAACATCTTCCAGGTTGATCGCTGTTACAGTAAAACTCCCGTCCCTCCGTAATCCGGTGTCGCCCGAACCACTTGTTGCGGTAAATCTGTATAATCCCGGCGGGAGATTGCCTGCATTAAGGTAATAGCCCTCATTCATGGCTGAGAATAAAAAGTCGTATACTTTGTCATCTTCTCCGGTAATGGTGAGATCGATTTCCGGATCATTGACTATTTCACCGCTTTCATTCAGCAGCAATGCGTTGAACTCAACCGGTTCATTTTCGGCATAAGTGTTTCTCCATGTCAGTTTCAAACGGTTACGGTCAGTCTCGGCGGAGAGATATTGTAAAAGCTTGCCCGTGAATTCATCAAATGCACTGTGATTCCCGTTGATCTGAAAATCGTGCATTCTCCATTTCCACAAACCCTCGCCGGCAATGATGCCATAGCGTGTATCGGCAATCTGGCTAAAAAGAATCAGTGGCATTTCGGAACGTAGTGATCCGAGACCCTGGTATGCCAGCACATTAACCGAATTTGACTGCTGGTATTGCGCAAAAGGGCTCAGGAGTGGCGGAACCGTTGCAAGCAGTGAAGTGATATGTTCGGGCGTAACAAAAAGGGTAAAATCCTTGTTGAACACAGGCAGCGCCTCGTTACCTGATTTTCCCTGTCCGATTAAGCTTAAACCGGTTTTCAGTCTGTTAAATGCCGGGATATCAGACTGAGACCCCAGAACAAACAACACCGGGACTTTCTGTCCGGCCAATGCCGTTGTAAGACTGACTGCCGCATTGGTCAATGATGGCACCTGATGCAGGATAAACAGGTTATATCCGGAAGGGTCCGTTTTGAGGTTATCGGTATAAAAGAGGTCCGCTTCAAAATTGTTTCCATTGTCAATCGCCCTTTCCAGGGCAGCCAGGTCAGGATGCGGTGCGCTGCCTACAATAGCTATTCTTTGCTTTCCTTCCTTAACTTCAATAAATATTTCACGTACATTATTCGCTTTGTTTACCTCCCCGTCGACGACATCAACGGCAATCCTGAATTTCTTAATACCGGTTTCCAGGGCTTCCGTTGTAAATGAGATTGTACGGACCTGGTTATCTGAAGTAAAATCAAGTTTTGCGGAATAAACATCCCTGCCTTCGGAAGTAACTTTTAATTCAGTATTCATCCCTCCTGCTTCACGCGCCTGAACAACCACTTCAACCGGGAACCGGTTCCCCTTGAATGCCGTTCTGTTGTAGTTTACCCGCTGAATGACCAGGTCACGTTTCACTGTGGTATCTCCGGCATTGATGGTATAAACCGGGTAAGCGGCATCACGTGATGCATAGAGCGGATCTTTCCCCGCATTGTAGATTCCGTCTGACACAAGCACTACCGCCCCAACATTGCGGTTGTAGAAGCGGGCATTGATCTCTGAAAAGAAAGAGGCTATATCAGACAATTCATCCTGGTAATCTCCGGCTTCACTTTCAGCTACCTGTTGCCCGAAGGTATAACTATAGACTTCAAATTTCCCTTTCAGCTCTTTGCCAAGTTCCGACAGCATCAAAGGCAGCTGGTTCTGCTGGAATAAGCTGTCAGCCCCGAGAACCATAGACCTGGAATTATCAACCCCGATGATCACTGCAGGAAGTTCAGCAGTGCGGGAAGTGGTTTTAATCATCGGTGAAAGCAACAGGAAAGCGATCAGAGAGGCCGAAAGAAACCGCAGTACGGAAAGGAAATTTACCAGTGAACGCGGAAAATCTTCAGCGGTATTCTTATAATAAAGCAACACGGCAACCCCGGCTCCAAAAAGCAGACATAAAGGGGCAAACCACAAAGGATATCCTGAGATAAGCTGAAAACCGGGAATTGTAAGATTGATCATAGCAACTGCAAATTTCTGAAAAAAGCACACATCATTTACGGTTGCGGCTTAACCATTATACAATCGGGGCTGCATGCCGGTTTCCGGATGCAACCCCGATCTGAATACCTGAATATTTTATTGCCTGAAATCCGTCAGTTCGGTAGTCCCTAACGATTTACCATTCTTATCAAACGTCTCAGTTTTCACTGCGCCAACATTTTTGGCAATCCATTGCACTGACTTAGTGGTCATTTTCAGGATCGTTTTAACTTCGGAATCAAAAGTCAGCTTATAACACTCGAAGGTTCCGGCGGGAGTAGTCACAGATTCGATACCCTCAACTTTCCGGTTATAAATCCTGACCGACATGGTCATCATGGTCATTCCCGAAGACATAAAGCTGATCTGAATATTTCCGTCATTCAGGGTTTGTCCGGGTTGCAGCATTCCCGGATATTCAAGGTCCAGCCCGTCAACCTTCATTTCCATATCTTTCATACCTCCCATGGTTGAAGGATCAAGAAAATTTTTCATGTCCATATAGAACACATCGCCCTTACATCTCATCTCGAGTTCCTGTTCAAAACCCGGTTTATCTTTCTCATCAAGCTGTTCGCTTTTCACCCTTATTACTGTACCATCTGCCGTTTCATCTACCGAAAGAATAGTCTGGCGGCTGGTACCGGTTAGTTTGCCCTTGGCATTGTAACTCTTTGTTTCTAGAAATGCACCGCTTTTCATCGGAAAATAGGCTTCACAATTCTGCGACATAGCGCTGGCAACAGCAAATATGCCAAGCAATAAGAAAATTAACTTTTTCATAGGTGACTAATTTTTGATGGGTATACAAATATATAAAAATTCACTATTACCTGACAATGATATCAGGAAATCCTTTGTCAGGACATTCACAAGGATGAATATCATCAATATTCTGATAATTGATCATTACAGGCAATTCTCCGGAAACGGATGTCTTCAGCCGGGCATTGAAAAATTGCCGTAAAATGCGCGCCCTGCGTTTAGAAATAATACCCGGAATGCTCTTTCTGTTAATCATTATCATCAAAACCTGCACTTTGTAAGTACGCCGGGCACCTTCAGCACAAAAGCCGCTGATGGCGGCTTTTGCATATCATAGAAAATTTCAGGGCCAGACCAGCTGCAGGCGGTAACAGGATATTCAGAAGGCCACAATCCTGATATAGCTCATACTAAGGATGAAAGGCGGATTACATATGCATTCCGCCGCAGACACTGATCACCTGACCTGTTACATAAGAAGAAAGGTCAGAGGCAAGGAACAGGCTGACATCGGCAACATCTTCAGGTTTTCCGCCGCGCCTGAGGGGAATACCTTCTATCCATGCCTTACGGACATCTTCCGGCAGTTTGGCGGTCATATCAGTCTCGATAAACCCGGGTGCTATGGCATTGCAGCGGATGCTGCGCGAGCCGAGTTCCTGCGCCATGGATTTGGTAAATCCAACGAGGCCGGCCTTTGAAGCTGAATAATTTGATTGCCCTGCATTGCCCGAAAGCCCAACCACGGAACTCATATTGATGATGGAACCGCTGCGTTGTTTCAGCATCACTTTCTGAACCGCTTTGGTCATATTAAAGATGGATTTCAGGTTAACTTTAATAACCAGATCCCAATCGGCTTCAGTCATCCGCATCAACAGATTATCGCGGGTAATTCCGGCATTGTTCACAAGCACATCGATGCGGCCGAAATCATTGACAACGTCATTGATCAGCTTATCACTTCCTTCGAATGAACTTGCATCCGATGCATAACCTTTTGCTTTCACACCCATCGCAGTGAGTTCCTTTTCCAGTGCAATGGCGTTATCATCGTAATTCAGGTCGGAGAATGCCACATTGGCACCTTCAGCTGCAAACTTAAGTGCAATGGCTTTTCCGATACCGCGGGCACCACCGGTAACCAGCGCGGTTTTTCCTTCAAGTAATTTCATAATCCGTTTTTTCGTTAATTATTCTTAGAACTGAAATTAAAAGCAGTCAAATTTCCTTAAACACTCCATCATCAGACGTTTGAAGCAGAAATCCATCTCACCAGGTTAAAATCCTGACGGTGAGGCAACATGGGGTGCCGCGGGAAAAGCCTGAATGCATAATCAAAGACACCGGCCTGAAGTGTGGGAATTTCAATAAAGAAAGACACAATATTTCCGTTAACACCCGCTACAGCCATTTCTTCAATAAATGAAATCTTCTTGACTTCATCATTTACTTTGTGTCCAAACAACACTTCGAGTCCAATATCGTTGGCGTTGAGTTCATTTACATTCACCACTATTTCTGCAACAAAATTTTCGCCGAGGCGAAGGGGTTTGCGCGTTGAGTCGGGCACATTCACGCTTACCACTTCAATACTTTCCCACCCCCGCAGAATTCTGCGTTTCCATGATGAGATCATCCTCACATTTTCAAAATCATTGGCAAAAAGCATGGATGAGCGCTTGATCAGCTTATTGTAAAACTGATTATAGTAATCATCGAGCATCCGCTTCATGGTGAATTCCGGTGAAATTCCTGCAATGGTATTCTTTATGTATGAAACCCATTTTTCAGGAATTCCTTTGCTGTTCCTCTCATAGAAAGCAGGAATGATCTCTTCCTCAAATATGTTGTAGATATTTTCGGCATCCAGTTCATCCTGGAATTGCTGATTTTCGTACATACGTTCTTCCTGCAGCGCCCATCCGGCATTCGGTCTGTAACCTTCGGCCCACCATCCGTCGAGCACGCTGAAGTTCACCACACCGTTCATCACTGCTTTTTCACCACTGGTGCCCGAGGCTTCGAGCGGACGTGTAGGGGTATTGAGCCAGACATCGACCCCCTGTACCAACTGAGCGCCCAATGCCATGTCGTAGTTTTCAACGAACACTACTTTACCCATAAACTGGGGTTGTTTCGAAAACTCAATGATGCGCTTGATCAGATCCTGCCCTGCTTTATCGGCAGGATGTGCTTTACCGGCAAATACAAACTGCACCGGATGGGTTGTATTGTTTACCAGTTGAGCAAGTCGTTCGGGATTTGCAAACAACAGGTGTGCGCGCTTGTAGGTGGCAAAACGCCGGGCAAAGCCGATGGTAAGAGTGTGTTCATCCAGCTTATCCAGCGTTTTCATAATAAACTTGGGGTTCTCCTGCCTGTGCTTAAGATCTTCCCCGAGCCTGTTGCGCAGGTAAGCAATCAGTTTGCTGCGATGTTTATTTCTCAGTGTCCAGATTTCTTCATCGGGTACCTCAGCAATCTTCTGCCAGCGGGCCCTGTCAGGCTGATTTGTCAGAAAGTCCTCGCCAAAATAGCGGGCATACAGATCTTTCCAGTCAACCGATGCCCAGGTAGGCAGGTGCACCCCGTTGGTAACATGTGAGATATACAATTCTTCAGGATAGTAACCCGGAAACATCCCCTGGAACATCTCGCGGCTAACCCTTCCGTGAATCCGGCTTACTCCGTTCATTTCCTGCGAGAGCCGGGTAGCCAGCACACTCATTGAGAACTTCTCGTCGTGTTTGTCCTCAACATATCGGCCCAGGTTCATGAAGGAATTCCAACTCAGGTTCAGACGGTCGGCATAATGCGGAATGTAAGCCCTGAGCACATCTTCACTGAATGCATCATGTCCTGCCGGAACAGGGGTATGGGTGGTAAACAGCTGGGTAGCCCTGACAACCTCCAGCGCCTGGTCAAATGAAAATTTCTGTTCCTGAACCAGCAGGCGGAGCCTTTCAATGCCAATAAATGCAGCATGACCTTCATTGCAATGATAAACCGAAGGAGTTAATCCGAGGGCTTTCAGCATCCGGATGCCCCCTACTCCCAGCAACAGTTCCTGTTTGAAACGGTTTTCCCAGTCGCCGCCATAGAGCTGATGGGTTATAAAGCGGTCCTGTTCATTGTTGTCTTCGATATCTGCATCCAGTAAATAAAGGGGGACGCGGCCAATATCAAGTTTCCAGACCTTGGCGTAAAGATTTCGTCCCGGCAAGGCAATAGAAACCTTAAGCCATTCTCCATTCCCGTTGCGCACCGGCTTTAACGGCATGTGCGTAAACTTCTGGGGATTGTAAGTATCAACCTGATCTCCCGAAATAGAAAGACTCTGCCTGAAATATCCATAGCGATAAAGCAAACCGACGCCAACCATATTGGCGTTGGAATCGCTGGCTTCCTTCAGGTAGTCACCGGCCAGTACACCAAGTCCGCCGGAGAATATCTGAACGGTATCGTGCAGGCCATACTCCATGCTGAAATAGGCAATCTGATGTTTGGATTTTTCAGCGCCCTTTTTCATGTAACGTTCAAACTCTTCATAAACGTGGTCGAGTTTACTGACAAATGCTTCGTTGCGTTCAAGCTGAAGCATCTGTTTCACCGTAAGTGATTCAAGCAGCGCGATCGGGTTGTGATGCAGGGCTTCCCACTGCACAGGATCAATCATGCGGAACAACTCTTCAGCCTCGTGGTTCCAGCACCACCACAGGTTACGCGACAGGCGTTTCAGCCCGTTGAAACGTTCAGGAATCCCGGGTTTAACGAGCACTTTGTGCCAGACCGGAGTCTGGTGCTGCTTCAACGGAAAACTCATCAGCATATCCGGCTGACGTTTGTCGCGGTACAATTCCTCGCGCGACTGCGCCTTGCCCAAAGCAATGTTGAATGCTTCCCTGTATTTACCGGCAAGGTCATCCCAGAGGGCGATCCGGGAAATCTGCCAGGCCAGTTTTCTGGCATCTTCAAGTTGCTTTCCGTCAAATCCTGAGAACTTAAAAAGGATTTCAGCAATACCGGAAACCACTTCAATATAATTGAGGTCGTTTCGGTCAATCACCCAGGCTCCGGGCTCATATTGCTCCATTTTCTCCCTGATCCAGAGTCCAAATCCGGCAAGGGATGTTGTGATTGTGGGAATATGAAATGCAAGGCTCTCCAGCGGAGTGTATCCCCATGGTTCATAATATGACGGAAACACTGAAAGATCGAAACCGATCAGCAATTCATAATAGGAGTAATTAAAGATTCCATCGGTTCCATCAAGATAAGAAGGCACAAACACAAGTTTGACTTTGTCACCGGCCTTGTTAAGCAACCCGACAGCCTTTGCTTTGTTCAGCACCTGATCGTATTCTGCATCATGAAGCCCATGGGTAAGGTAGACTCCTTCAACGGGATTACTGAAATCGGGTTCGTTCAACCGCTTCAGCAACTCAGCCGAAGGTCCTGAATGATTGGCAGGCACAGTGATAAAGGCCACTACCTGACGTTTCAGTTCGGGATTGCGGTTCAGCCCTGCAAGCGCTTCAATATAAATATCTATTCCCTTGTTCCGGAACTCGTATCTGCCGCTGTTCACCACCAGCATAGTATCGTCGGGCAGATCGGCATTGAATAAGGCCCTGGATACCTGCAGCAGCTTAACCCTGGCCATTTCACGGCGGTTGTCGAATTCGGCGGGTGACGGCACAAAACCATCATCGAAGCCGTTGGGAGTGACCAGGTCGACCGGACGACCGAGGAAATGACTGCACTCGGTTGCCGTAATATCGCTCACGGTGGTAAATGCATCGCTGGCCTGCGCCGCAGCCCGTTCAAGTGAAAACTTCGATACAATGTCAAATCTGCGGGCAGCCGCATCGGGCGGGTAACTGGCAAATTCGCCGTACAATGGAAGATTGTTGCCGGCTACTGCCCTGCCCAGGGCTGTGGCATGGGTGGTAAAAATACAACCAACCTGCGGCACCTCTTCACGCAGATACAGCACACCGGTACCGGTCATCCATTCATGAAACAAGGCTACAATCCGGTCGTGCGCGGAAATATTAAACTCATAGAAGCTCTCAATAACTTTTGCGGCGGCATATCCAAAAAGGGCCGGCTCCACATAATCCCATTGTCCGGAAATGGAGTCAAGCTGATAAGATTCCCAGAATTTGGCAAAAATCTTGTCTTTCAGCTGGAAATAAGGCGTGAAATCAACCAGCACCACGATCGGGCGACTCTTGATATTCCAACGGCCTATCCTGATGCGCAAACCGTTGGATTCCGCGTATTCACGCCAGGAACGATAGATGTAACGATCTTCAATGAAATCAGGATTGTGGTTCGTCTCTTTCCAGACGTCGGGTCCTATCAGGATATAGTTATCTTCGTATTCCCGCTGTATTCCCGGGGCTTTTGTTGAAACAACGGTGTAAATGCCACCAACTTTATTGCAGATTTCCCAGCTTGTTTCAAAAATATAATCGGGTCGTAGTGTCTTTGTCTTTTCAGTCATGCTAAAAGTTATATTATTACAAATCAGTGCCATTCTCATCAGCGTGACACAAGAATGCTGGATACCGGGCTCAATGGTGATGTTTTACAACAAAGCCTTTTTTCAGCGGTGCAAAAATAATGAAATAAACGTTGGCCTCTGCAAAACGAATTTCCTGTTTTGATTATGGCCGGAACTTAGTTCAGAAGAAAAATAAATTTCCTTGAATCAGGAATTTACTGCAGGAGCCTTATAATCAGACAATACGAAAAATTACGCAGTAAGCGTAAAAGCAAAACCTGAACTGTTACCCGAACCCCCTGCAACCATTTTCGTACCCGGCAGCTGGGGTCATTTTATGCCGGATTTAGAGAAGTACTCAGACAGAAAGAAGGAAATACCGGTTACTTTTTCCCGGCAACCGGCTTCTTCTTTTCCGGTTCCTTTTTCGCGGCTGCGCCTTTTGGGGTTGAAACCTTTGGGGTTGCTGTTTTTTTCGCGACAACCTTCCTGGCTTTTTTTGCAGGATCCGGCACAGTATAGTCTGCAGAAACGACCTTCCCCTGAGTTTCGACGGATTTCAACCTGCTGATAAAATCAGACAGCACATTCATATAGTTGATAAATGCTTCGTAAGGCGTGCTGAAGGGATTGAAATATTTATGCACGGCACCATCGGAGAACCATTTAGTGCACATGTAATAGAAATGGTCAGAGGACTGAAGATACAGCCAGTCCTTCAGAATATCAGGGTCAGTGCAATTGCGGATTTGAGGAAGGAGACTGTAAAGGCTGTCAAAGGCTTCATCCTGCATTTCATTACCCAGCCAGGCGGTAAGGTCCCTTTCTTCATCGGCCCATGATATGGGAACGGGCACAGAAACAGCCGATACAGGTTGCAGCCTTTCTGCAATGGCTGTAGGCGTGTCGAAACCGAAATCAGTTGAAGAGAAAACCTGTTTTGGCAGCGATTTCATGAAATCAAAAATTCCGGTTTCCTGCCATTGATGTTCTCCGAAAGTTTCATAATCCAGGCCGATATTCACCACCTGCTGGTTTTTATCAAACGCGGCCAGCCAACCGGTAAATTTCTCGGCAGTCAATGGCCATTCTATCCAACTGTGGTTTGAGAAACGGAAACCGATGTCATCGCTCAACTGGAAATTGCGCAGCAGTAATTTCAATTTTGGATTGACGGCATTGCAATACAGGAAGTTAGGGCTTTTCCAGCCGAGTACATGTTTGGCGCCTTCGGTAAGCATGACCTTATAGCCCATATCATATACCTGCTGACCGATGAAATCGGCGTAAATCAGCTCGGTATTTCTGAATGAGGTCGGGCGTTTCCCGAAAAGTTGTTCAATGCGGTCAGCGTGTCTGTTCACCTGCGACCGGAACTCCTCCGCATCCTTGAGTGAAACAAGGGAGTGCGCGTAAGTTTCTGCCAGAAACTCAACATTCCCGGTATCAGCAAGTTTCCTGAAACTTTTTATCGCTTCCGGGGCATACAATTCAAACTGATCGAGGGCAATGCCTGAAATGGAAAAACTGACCCTGAACTTTGCGCCATACTCTTTGATGAGCTCCATCAGCAGGTTGTTCATCGGAAGATATGAACGTTCAACAACCCGTTTAATAATTGTTCGGTTCTGATAGTCATCATAATAATAATGATTGGCTCCGATATCAAAGAACCTGTAAGTTCTCAGACGGAAGGGCTGATGTACCTGAAAATAAAGACAAATTGACCTCATAATATCCTGTGTTTAGCTTTTCATGAATAATTGGTTAGCAAACCTGTTCATATACACGTTTGATATGCGTTGCGGCATTTTCCCACTTCAGACTATTAACTTCCCGGGCCCCATATTTTGAGAACATACGGGGCAGGCTCTTGTACTGGAGCAGGCCGTAAATGGCATCTGCCATGGCGTCAATATCCCAGAAATCAACTTTCAGGGCATGCTGCAATACTTCAGCCACTCCCGATTGTTTCGAGATCACCACCGGCACATTGGAGCGCATGGCTTCAAGGGGGGATATCCCAAAAGGCTCCGAAACAGAAGGCATTACATAAACATCACTCATGGCGAACAATCTGTCGACATTTTCACCACGGAGAAAACCGGTAAAATGAAACCGGGTAGAAATCCTGAGCTGTGCCACCCGGCGGATCATTTTTTCGAGCAGATCGCCGGTCCCGGCCATCACGAAACGGACGTTCGGATCGCGCTGCAGCACTTTGTACGCAGCCTCAATAAAATACTCAGGTCCTTTCTGAAAAGTAACCCGTCCCAAAAATGTAACAACCTTTTCAGGTACATGCTTCTCAACGCTGCTGAAATCAAACTGTTCGGTTGGCTCCACTGCATTATGCACGGTAATCACTTTAGCCGGGTCGATTCCATAGCGGTCGATAACAATATTGCGGGTAAGGTTGCTGACAGTAATCACCCTGTCAGCGGCTTCCATACCTGAGCGTTCGATGTCATAAACCCGCTGATTCACATTTTCGCCCGAGCGGTCGAATTCGGTGGCGTGCATATGCACCACCAGCGGCTTGCCGGTTGCCTGTTTGGCTGCCACTCCGGCGGCATAGGTGAGCCAGTCGTGGGCATGAATCACGTCGAACTGCGACTCCCGTGCTATCTGTGCACCGACCAGCGCGTAGCGGGCAACCTCTTCAAGCAGGTTTTCCCCATACTTGCCCGAGAAGGTGTAGCGGGCATTAAAGACAGAATCTTCGCTGAGGGTGGTGACCTTTTCCGTACTTTCCATCAGGTTATCGAAAGCCTCCGGACCAACATAAGGCACCAGGCTGGAATTGACCTCCAGGTAAGTAATATTTTTCCAGAACTCAAGTTCCTCGGTTCTCCGGATATCAATGCTTACATCACTTGCGTTGATCAGCCTGACGGCTTCCTGGCTCTCATCACCGTATGCTTTCGGAACCACAAAAAGCACTTCCACCCCGTTTTTTAGCAGGCCCTTGGTCATCCCGAAACAGGCAGTTCCCAGGCCACCGGTAATATGAGGCGGAAATTCCCAGCCAAACATCAATACTTTCATATATTCAGATCCCTTCTTTAAATTACTTAATAAGAATTACTTTTTACTTCCGGAATATTTCCTGATCAGCCAGTTAATTCTGAGCAATTCGGCCACATTCCAGGCCTGCGAAATGGCTCCGCCCGGTTTATGGGGCGGATCTCCGTCATAAACTTCCGAGATGGTTCCGATGCCATGTTCATTCATCACCTCTTCAATGCCCCGGTAAAGATCCGTCACAAATTTCAACCCTGATTTGCCGTGAATTTTCAGGTAGCCCTCTGCAAAATGCCCCAGCAGCCAGGGATATACAGATCCCTGATGATAAGCCATATCCCGCTGGGTCTGGTTGCCGGTGTAAGTCCCTTTGTACAGAGGATTTTTGGGTGATAATGAACGAAGGCCTCTGGGAGTAAGCAGTTCAGATTTTATGCGCTCCAGCACTTTATTTCTGATTTCCTCGGTAAGCGGCGTGTAAGGCAGAGAGGTCGCGAACACCTGGTTCGGCCTCATGGAAATATCTTTGTAGTCACCGTGGGTGTAGTCGGCCAGGTGCTCCCGGCTTTCAACCCAGAAATTATCCAGGAAAGCATCCGGGAAAGCATCCGCTATGGGTTTCCAGGTATTTACAAAGGTGCGATCGCCGGCTTCATCAGCCAAATCAAGCGCAAACATCATGGCATTGTACCACAATGCATTGATCTCCACAGCATAACCAATACGCGGGGTCACCGGCTTTCCTTCCACCACCGCATCCATCCAGGTCACCGGAATACCGGCTTCACCGGCAAAAATCAGTCCATTATCATGCATCTTAATATTGTGGTAAGTCCCTGTCCGGTATCCTTCAAGGATGGTTTTCATTTTTTTACCATACTCTTTCCAGATACCGGCATTGGATCCGGAAAAAATACCATACTGCTGCAACGCCCAGAAAAACCAGAGGGGGGTATCTGCCGAATTAAAAATTGCATGTTCGCCGATACCTTTATTGGGAAACAAGGGACCGCGCATTTCGGGAAGGATGTTGTCGATGGCTGCTTTGGCAAGTTTAAGTTCCCCGGTTACCATGGCAAGACCGGGCAAAGCGATAAATGTGTCGCGCCCCCACCGTCCGAACCAGGGATAACCCGCTATGACCTCCACCTTTTTACCCTGCCTGATAACAAACTGCTGGGCCGCATTCAGCAGGCAATGCTCAAAACTGTCGCGGGGAACCCTTCTGTTGATTTCATTGTTGAAGAGTTTCTTCAGCATCGCAGGGTTCACCGGCTCGGTTCCCGCCGAAAGATATATGCTTTCTCCTTTTGCAATGGGCATTTCAAAATATCCCGGCACATAAAGGTCCTCAAGATAATCATACCCCCTGGCCTTTTCCCGGATGTACTCGATATTATAATACCAGTCAGGGACATGCACATACTCAGGCTCTTTCGAAAACTGCAGGTGCAGAAATGAATATCCGCGATACATGCGCAACTTTATTCCGTTTGCAATTTCTTCATAGCTGGTATCCACATCATAATTGGCTTTACTGAGCGCGTGTATATTGCGGAAAGCCAGGAAGGGGCGAAACCTGATGATGGTGGGTGAATGGGCATCCACCAGCGTGTATTTGATAATGGTGCGTCCATCCTTATGCGAAAACAACATCTCTTTCGTAAACACCATTCCGCCGACTACATAGGTATGCTTGGGAATGGGTTCGGTGGTAAAATCACGCAGGTATTTGTGACCCTTGGGCGCAAATGTTTCTCCCTGATACTTGCGGATAGAGAGATTAAACTCAGCGTTATGCTGTATCAGCGTTTCATCCAGCGAAGAAAGCAGCACATGGTTTCCGTTATCCAGCGCCGGCTGCGGAACAACCAGCATACCATGATATTTGCGGGTATTGCAGTTAATGATGGTCGAACTTGCATATGCCCCTTCGCGGCTCGTTCTCAGAAGCTCTATGGGCAAACTGTATTCAAGGTTTACCAGCTGTTTTTTTTCAAAAGTGATATAACTCATAGCTGCGAATTTGGCAAAATGATATAAAAATGACCTGAACCCGTGTAATAAATACTTCTTAGCAAAGATGCTAAAAAATGATCGCCAAAACAAATAAAACTCCGGTTTAATTTGACGAAATCAGTCCGACAAACAAGGACTACAGCTTTTTGTTCAACTTTTTAATATTATTTGCAAACAATTCACTTTTTCGAACCATTTAACTGTTTTGTAAATCTGATTTGCAACGTATCAAATTTTGAAGTTATTTTAGCTCCCGAATTTTAAACACTCCACGAATGAAGTCAATCATCCGCCCTCTGCTCTGGATTACTACCCTGTATTTTCTGCCGCTTGTCCGCATTGCTGCCCAGGATGCCGTGCCCCTGCATCCGGGAGTTTACGACACCTGGCATAGCATAGATAAACCGGGCATTTCCGCTACCGGCAAACTGGTGTATTTTGAGCAAAACCCGCAGTACGGCGATGGCAAGCTAATCATCCATTACCCTTCGACAGACGCCTATGACACCCTGGAAAGGGCCGGTGGGGCGCAGGTTTCGCCTGGAGAAGATTTCCTGGCCTGCCGCATCCGTCCGTTTTTGCGCGAAACCAGAAAAGCCAGGCTTGACGGAAAGAAAAAGGATGAACTGCCCAAAGATTCGCTGCTTGTATACGCCCTCAACGGTAAAAGGTACATTTATCCCGGATTGAAATCTTTCGGTATACCGGCAAAAAGCGGGAAAACCATGTTTGCCCTGATCGACAAACCGGAACCTAAGGAAGATACCGCAGTAAACGATACACTTTCAGCCGATACGGTGGCTGTGAAAAAGAAGGTTTCACCAAAGAAAAAGAAGGATAAAACAGAAACCTACCTGTTAAAAATTATTTACCCGGCTGACAGCCTGATATTTACCCATGAACAGGTTACCCAGGCGGTGATCAGCGAAACGGGCGCAAGCATCATCTATGCTACCTGTAAACCCGACAGCATCCCTGTTTCTGAAGTCATGTTTTTTGATACAGAGAAACAGGCGGAGCGGCAGCTTTTCTCAGCGCCGGGACATATCCGCAACCTGGCCGTGGACGCGCAGGGCGGTCAGGTGGCTTTTATGCACAGCAGCGACACTGCCAAAACCAGGCGGTATAGTTTATACTACTTTCAGCAAAGTATTGTGCCTGTTGCAGATACGGCTGACACAAGACTTCCGGCGGGGTTTGTTCCCGGCGAACATGGTAAAGTCTATTTTTCGGAAGACGGAAGTAAACTTTATTTTGGCATAGCCCCTGCCCCTCTGCCGGAAGTGAAAGACACGCTTACCGATGATGAAAAAGCAACGGTCGATATCTGGCATTGGCGCGATCCTCAGTTACAGCCCCAGCAGCTGAAGCAACTGGATGAAGAACGGAAAAGAACCTATCTGACCGTTTATCATACCCGTACCGGCAAACTGATCCCCCTTGCCGATGAAATGGTCAGGAGCGTAAATACCGGGTTTAAAGGCAATGGAAAATTTGCCCTGGGATTTAACAGTGAACCATATCAGGTGGAAGCTTCATGGCGCGGAAACCGTTACCGGGACGTTTACCTGATCAATAATGAAACAGGGAGCAGGGAGTTGTTGCTGCAGCGCATTTCAGGACAGGTAAGCCTGGGAAACAGCGCTAAATACATTGCCTGGTATTCCGAAACCGACAGCCTCTGGAAAACCATGACGCTGAAAGATAAAAAGATCACGCCCCATCCGGCAGGCAAAGACATCGCATTTTATGATGAAGAACATGACGTTCCCGGCCTGCCCGGGCCTGCCGGGAGTGCCGGCTGGCTGAAAGATGACAGGTTCTTCGTGGTTTACGATCGCTTTGACCTCTGGGGACTTGACCCGGAAGGCAAAAACGGTCCGGTATGCCTCACTGCCGGCGAAGGACGCAGGCTGAACAAGCGGTTCCGCAACCTGAACCTCGACAGGGAAGTTCCTCACATCGAGAATGCGGATGGCAGTTTCCTGCTCAGCAGCTTTGATTTTGAGACCAAAGATGCCGGATTCCGGAAGCTTGAAGGGGCCGGCGGCGGGTCTCCCGTCAGCTTGCTGGAAGGACCTTACAAGTATTCCACACCGGTTAAGGCTGAAAAAAGCCAAAACCTGCTTTGGACAAGGAGCACCTTCAGCGAATTTCCCGACCTGTGGCTGAGCGACATGGCATTTACCTCATCCGGAAAAATCTCGGATGCCAATCCCCAGCAGAAAAACTACCTCTGGGGCAGTGTGGAAATTGTTTCCTGGACCACTACTGCCGGAAAACCGCAGAAGGGACTGCTTTATAAGCCCGCCGGTTTTGATCCCGGAACCAAATATCCTGCCTTGGTCTACTTTTACGAAAAATACACCGATCAGCTGCACCAGTACTACGCGCCGAAACCCTCACGCAGCATCATCAGTCCCACCTACTGCACCAGCAACGGGTACGTGGTTTTTATCCCGGATATTGACTACGAAGACGGTTACCCCGGGCAGAGCGCCTACGAATCGGTGGTAAGCGGCACGCTTGACCTGATTGCCCGCGGTTTTGTTGACCGTGACCGCATAGGCATTCAGGGACAAAGCTGGGGCGGTTATCAGGTTGCCTGGCTGATCACACGCACCAATCTATATAAAGCGGCCATGGCGGGCGCCCCGGTCAGCAATATGACCAGCGCTTACGGCGGCATACGCTGGGAATCGGGCATGGTAAGGCAGTTTCAGTATGAGGAAGGCCAGAGCAGGATCGGCGCCTCTCTTTGGGACCGGCCCGATCTGTATATTGAAAACTCCCCCCTCTTCAGGGCCGATAAAATTGAAACGCCCCTGCTGATCATGGCGAACGATGCGGATGGCGCCGTTCCATGGTATCAGGGCATTGAGCTGTTTACCGCGTTGCGCCGGCTGCAGAATCCCTGCTGGCTGCTGAACTACAACGGCGACGAGCACAACCTGGCCAAAAGGGGCAATATGAAGGATCTTGATATACGTATGATGCAGTTTTTCGATCATTACCTGAAAGGAAAACCGGCGCCGGAATGGATGACAAAGGGGTTGCCGGCCATCGATAAAGGCAGGAAAACAGGCTATAATATTGATTAACTTGTGTTTGATCCCGCCGGAAGCGGATGCTCTATATGCAGGTCAATGGTTTTGTTTATCAAAGACAGCATCCCAACGCATTTATCACGAATAGCCCCTCGAATAAGGAAGGCTGATCGTTATTTGATGTGTCAGAATTTTAACATGGCTTTAACGAACAGATGGCACCAAAGCTCTGGCTGCACAAATAATCAGGCACCTATAACTTCTTAATCACTGCGCTTTATACCTAAAGAGCAAATGACCAGCTTCAGGTGGATGAAGCCATATTCTTTGTATCGGAATTATGACTCCGGAGGATTCGTATGTTTATAGAAAATGATCAGAATATAAGCACACGACCCCTCCGGGGTCGCATGTTTTAGCAATTAATTAAATTACATTCAAATTTTCAAACTATCAATTATCGATCTAAAACGATGAAATCAGATGAAAGATGTTCGACCCCTCCGGGGTCGTGCAGCCATTTTGCATTCTTTATTTCTACAGACATGCGACCCCTCCGGGGTCGAAAAATTATTATGCATTCTGTGCCCCTTCAAGCATATGAATCCGCTAAAAATTACAATAACACATATGACTGCCCTCCCTGAGTATTCAGTAGGCCATTCAGCAAATTCCCGCAGGCTGCTAAATCATCCATAAAAACGTCCTGTCATTGTTTGAAAGCCCGTCTGTCATGCATAACTTTGTAAAGTATTCCAAAACGAAAATTCTCTGTCACAAGAATGACCCGTTCATTATTTATGATAGAGGCCTGTATAATTTGAAAGACATTCAACAATAGCATAAAAATATGAAACTTACGTCTTTAGCCGGAATTGCGCTGACCCTGGTCTTTTCATTTATCATAATTCCGGAAACCCGCTCGCAGGACGAACTGGAAAACATGCTGACGCGGCGGCAGATCTCCTGTCAGGATATTTCGCTGAACAGTTCTGAGTATATACCCTGGTACCATCAGGAAGGGCTGATCGATTCGGCGCTGCTGGTACTCTCGTACTGGGGTGAAAAATGCGGCAGCACCGAGCCCGTAACCCGCACAAATATTCTTCTTTCACTCGAACTGCATTATTTTGATGAATCGATGCTGGACCAGAATTTCGTGAGGTATATGCGCGCGTTTGACAGCCGCATGGATTTAATCCGGGAAGAAAACACCCATGTTTACAATTACTATCAGTCCTCCTTCGACTATGTCCCGGTCGGGGGTGAACTGGACAAATGGACAATGGACCTTGCATCAGCAATTAAGGATGATTACGGACCCGGATCGGCAGAATACCTGCTCTGCCTCTTCTATTCCGGTCAGACCGACACAGTTTTTCAACTGCTGACCACCTCCCCTTACCGTGAAACGGTGACGGGTAAACTTTACAATGCCGAACTCAGTGAGGTGCTGAATCTGCCCTCCCTCAGCCTTTCATTTTATGGCGGCACCTGGATCCCCACCGGGCCGCTTGCATCCATGGGAGTGCACCCCGAACTGGGGATGACCTACGGCATCAAAATGAAGGAAAACCTTTACGAACTTGTTCTTGGTGTGAAGTTTATCAAAACCCCGGAATCCTATCTGGCAAGGAAGGAGAAAAACGGGCCCCAGGAGCTGACCGATGACTTCACCGGCGGATATATTGCCGTGGAATACACCCGCGACCTGCTCCGGAATGAGCGCTTCACCCCATTCTTTACCGCCGGCGCAGGATATGACGGTTTCACCATGTTCAACGCCGACAACGACAATAAGGAGGAAGCAGTCTCAGCCAACAGCTATAACTTCAGCATTGGCGGAGGTTACCGCTTTCCGGTGGCCAAAAGCTCTTACCTTGCCGTTCAGGCCCGCTACAATATGGTGGATTACACCCTGAACAGGCTCTTTGACAAAAAGGGGCATGTGGTAAGTATCCGGCTCAGTTTCGGCATGTTTCAGAACCAGTACCGCGACCGGCAACTGCAACACCTGAATTACCAGGGAGTCCGGAATTAACGTACGGCCAGCCCTTCCGGATATGGTAATCAAGTAAATCAACCACTTCCATGCAATAGAACAATACAGGTACCGGCTGAATCGTTACCTTTGCAACATCAAACAGAATTCATGAAACGCATCCGATTCCTGGCCGGATTGTTACCGGTACTCGCTTTACTCATTTTCGCATCCTGTGAGAAAGACGGGAAATTCGACGACAATCCGGAGCTGAACCTCTCCTTTTCAGCCGATACCGTCTTTTTCGATACGGTATTCACCACGGTAGGCTCTTCCACAAGGGTGTTTATGATCTACAATCCTTCCGACAGCAAAATCAACATCAGTTCCGTAAAGCTGGCCCGCGGCAGCAGTTCCCCGTTCAGGATGAACATCGACGGCATCGCTGCCACGGAGATCAGGGATCTTGAAATTGCCGGTAAAGACTCCCTTTTCGTTTTTGTGAAAGTCACGATAGATCCCAATCAGGCCGATGCCCCGCTGATTCAGAACGACAGCATTGTATTTACCACCAACGGCAATATTCAGGATGTAAAGCTGGTGGCCTGGGGACAGGATGCTTATTTTTACAGAAACGGGATTATCGGAAGCGATTATGTGTTCACCCCGGAAAAGCCGCATGTCATTTACGGTTATCTGATTGTTGATTCACTCTACACCCTTTCGGTGGAAGCGGGCGCCCGGGTGCACCTGCACAGCGGGGCCATCCTGATGGTATACCGCGATGCTACCATCAAAGTGAACGGCACCCGCGAAAATCCGGTGATTTTTGAAGGCGACAGGCTGGAAGATTACTACCGCGATATCCCCGGACAGTGGGGACGCATCTGGCTCTATGCAGGCAGCATCAACAACGAATTTAATTATGCCATAATCCGCAACGGTGAAGTAGGCATCCATGCCGATACCACCGGCAATTCGCCCAACCCTACCCTGAGAATCAGCAACTCGCTGATCTACAATATGAGCAAAACCGGCATACTGGGTCAGGGAACCACCATAGAAGCGGCAAACTGCGTGATCGGCAACTGCGGGGCCCGGTCACTGGCCCTGACGCTTGGCGGTCGTTACGATTTCAGGCACTGCACCATCGGCAATTTCTGGAATAAGTCATTCAGGAGGGAAACCGCGCTGGTACTGAACAACTACTATATTGACTTCACGGGGGCCGTGCAACTCAGGCCGCTAGAGCAGGCCTACTTCGGCAACTGCGCCATTTACGGGGAGAAAAATGAAGAAATCACCTTCGACCAACACAGCAGCGGCGGGGTCTTCAACTACCGTTTCGAAAACTGCCTTTTGAAAACGGAAGCCAATATTGAAGATGCTGAAAAATTCCCCGGCTCCCTGAAAAATCAGAACCCCTGGTTCCGCGATCCTTATCAGGCACTTTACCAACCCGACACGCTGGTCTCTTCCCTGATCAACAAAGGCAATGCCGGCGTGCTCAACGGAGCATTTATCAATCTGCAGGAGGATATTGACGGCAGGCTGCGCACCGCTGACACGGCGCCCGATATCGGCGCGTATGAATTCAGCGAGGAAAACCGGAAAAAGTAATCCGGCAGCTACCTAACAAAACAGCCAGGCTTTCCGGCCCGGCTGTTTTTATATCTGCAAAGAAAACTATCCTTTGAGCACTTCCAGCATTTTAGCGCCGATTTCGGCCGGGGAATCCACCACATGCACCCCGCATTCGCGCAGGATGGCTTTCTTGGCTTCAGCCGTATCTGAGGCTCCTCCCACGATGGCACCGGCATGGCCCATGGTACGGCCTTTGGGTGCGGTGGCTCCGGCGATAAAACTGACCACCGGCTTGGTTCCGTGCGCTTTGATCCAGTAAGCAGCCTCGGCTTCCATGCCGCCGCCGATCTCGCCGATCATTACAATGCCTTTGGTTTCGGGATCGTTCATAAACAGCTCAACGGCATCGCGGGTGGTAGTCCCGTTGATGGGGTCGCCGCCGATTCCGATGGCGGTGGTCTGGCCCAGTCCTGCTTTGGTGAGCTGGTCAACGGCTTCGTAAGTAAGGGTGCCCGAACGGCTTACAATGCCCACCACCCCTTTCTGATGGATAAAACCGGGCATAATCCCGATCTTGGCCTCACCCGGAGTGATGATGCCCGGACAGTTCGGCCCGATCAGCCGGCTGTCGCGCCCCTTCAGGTACTCCTTCGCCATCATCATATCCTTAACAGGAATTCCTTCGGTGATGCAAACGATGACTTTTATTCCCGCATCGGCCGCTTCCATAATGGCATCCGCGGCAAATGCCGGCGGAACAAAGATGACGGACACGTCAGCCCCGGTATCTTTCACCGCATCGCTTACCGTATTGAATACCGGTTTACCCAGGTGATACCTTCCGCCCTTTCCGGGAGTGACGCCACCAACCACATTGGTGCCGTATTCAATCATCTGGGAGGCGTGAAATGTTCCTTCGGTGCCGGTAAATCCCTGCACGATCACTTTAGAATTCTTGTTAACCAGGATGCTCATAAAAAGGCCTTTCGGGTTTAATTGGTAAATTTAACAGGCTAAAATGAAAAAAAGCTAATTTTGTTCAACAACTTCCTGAAAAATTGCTTAAATTCCATCATTCTTTTGGATGGCCTAAAATAATGAAAATTCTGACGCCATGAACCTGAGCTATTTATCTTCCGACGATACCATCTGCGCCTTATCAACACCTGCCGGCATGGGCGCCATTGCCATCATCAGGCTCTCCGGACCTGACGCCATAAAGACAGCCGCTCAATATTTCAAGCCTAAACGCCATGATTTCAAGCTGGAAGCATCCGGTTCACATACCGCGCATTTCGGCACTTTCGGCACCGAAGCCGGCGTGATCGACGAAGTGCTGATCACTGTTTTCAGGGCGCCCAATTCTTACACCGGCGAGGACGTGGTTGAGATTTCCTGCCACGGTTCCGTTTACATCCAGCAGAAGATCATCGAAGTGCTGCTGCAGCATGGCGTAAGGCTCGCGGAGCCGGGTGAGTTCACCCTCAGGGCATTTATGCACAACCGCTTCGACCTGTCGCAGGCCGAAGCCGTGGCCGACCTGATCGCCTCCAATTCCGAATCCTCGCACAAACTGGCCATCAACCAGATGCGGGGCGGGTTTTCGGAGAAAATAAGGGAACTCAGGGCGCGCCTGGTCGATTTCGCCTCCCTGATTGAGCTGGAGCTTGACTTCAGCGAGGAAGATGTTGAATTTGCCGACCGCAGCGGCCTGCTTAAACTGCTGGCCACCATCAAAACCGAGATCGAGAACCTGAAATCAAGCTTTGCGCTGGGCAATGTAATGAAACACGGCATTCCGGTGGCCATCGCCGGCAAACCCAATGTGGGCAAGTCCACCCTGCTGAACGCCCTGCTGAACGAGGAAAGGGCCATTGTTTCCGAGATCCCCGGCACCACCCGCGATGCCATTGAAGATACCATTGCCATCAAAGGGGTGACCTTCCGTTTTATCGATACGGCCGGCCTGCGCCACACCAACGAGCCCATAGAAACCATCGGCATCGAGCGCACTTATGAAAAGATGAACCAGGCCGCCGTGGTGCTGTACGTTTTCGACATTACCACCGCTTCGGAAAAAGAGATTGATGACGCCATCGCCGATATCCGGATGCAATTGGAAGACCCTGACAAACAGATCATTCCGGTGGCCAACAAAACGGATATGCTGCTGGAAGCCCCCCACTCCTTTAAAAAGCTGGTGGAACTCGACACCTTGTTTGTTTCGGCCAAGCGCAACGAAAACATCAACCTGATTACCGAACGACTGCTGAAAACAGCCCATTCCGGCGAGACCGGAGATCAGACCATTGTTTACAGCCTCAGGCATTACGAAGCCCTGACCCGCGCCGGGCTCAGCATCGAAAGCATTGAAAAGGGATTTGCGGAGAATCTCCCCACCGACCTGATCGCCATTGATATCCGGCAGGCTCTGCACCACCTGGGCAGCATCACCGGTGAGGTGACCACGGAAGAACTGCTGGGGAATATTTTCGGGAAGTTCTGTATCGGGAAGTAATGGATTCAAAAAATACTTATCATACCATGGTTCTGAGAACCATCCTTCTTTTAATGATTTGCAGAAAGCTGATTTCTCAGGCCCATGATCAATGTGAGTCGTTTTATATACAAGCCGTTTTGGAACATTGATTAATCGCTAATGTATATAATCCACTATGATTAATCACAGACTGAATTTTTGTCCGAATGAACCTGACCGGACAAAAGACTTTTAACCTGAAACAAAGTTCTCAAAATTAGATATCAGGAGACTTTGATCCATTTTCCCGTTTTTACTATAATTCCATTCACATCTGAAATGATCCGATAGACGTAAATTCCTGGTTCCAGCGATCCGACATCCAGACTAAGTTCATTTCCGGCAATCGTCTGGTTTAATACAAGTGAGCCGGAAACATCAAATAATTGGAATCCGGAATTCGGAATATCAGTAAAAACAGTAAGGCTTGAGTGTCCGGGGTTCGGAAAGACCCCGGAACTTTCAGAGCCTCTGGGGTTAATCACAATATTGGTAATGACATTAATATTTTCGTAAGCGCCCATTTCTATGGCAGTCCCTATTAATCTTGGATTACCCAAAATGTCCATGGCTGGAATATGAAGTCCGGCTGTATCGGCTGCCCCATGATTCACACAGGGTGATACATCTAATAGATTCCAGTCGGCATCGGAACCATCATACTTTAATCCTGCTCCAGGAGTCGGTAATATAAATTCCGGATATTCATGTATAGAATTTGTTCCGCCATTACCATACTCAACACAATTGTTGAAGAGTTGATAACCCAATGTTGCGTTCTCCATATTAATCTGATCACTGACCTGGCCGGGGTAACGCTCATTTCCCCAGCATATATTGTTATAGACACGCGCTCTGGAAAATAGCTCGATACCTCCGCTTAAGGAAGCGTTGTTCACAATGGTGTTGTTAAATATCCGTGTAACCGATCCCTGATGTCCGTCAAAAAATCCGACGCTGTAATTATTGCAAATTACATTGTTATAGACAAGGGCCTCCGGATTACTGGTATATATAATTCCAGATATAGATTGATTATTGAAACAGTAGTTGTTGCTGATGGTCGGACTATAGGCAAATGCATCAAAAGTACTGATGGCTCCCCCGGCTCCTCCTATGAAAATCCATCCACCACTGATTTTCCACCACATCGCTGTATTTTCTTTAAAAGTATTTCTATCGATTCTGGCATGGCACCCCTCGTTGATACAAATTGCTCCCCCTACATCAAATGATCTGTTATTCAAGAAGCTGTTATTTTCTATGTGAACCTGATTTACATTTTTACAATAAATGGCACCTCCGGCCGCTCCATACACGCCGGTAGTGTAACAAATAACCATATTTAAGCTTAATTCACTGTTTCTGACTATAAGGTTTCCGAAATTTTCAGCCCGGATAGCGCCACCCATAATATCCCCGGCATATTCACCAAACTTTTTGGCAAACTGAATTTTGCAGTATTCAAATACCGCACTGTCCGGGGATACAATGTTATTATGTAACAGGATACCAGCCCAGCCGCCAGCTGAAGACAAAGTGTCGGTAAAAAAACCGGTTGTGTCGAAGTTTGTAAAAACAATGATATCATTCAACGTGCCCAAAGCGCTGATACTGCCTGATATATCAAGTTTAAAATAGCCTTGAAACTCAACATAAGTTCCTGAGTTAATCTGAAGTTTAACTCCCTGTGGCACAATGATATCTCCGATAACTTTTACCGTATCAGCATTCCAGACAGTGCCGGGTTCAATGGTATCTGAAACATAAATTGTCTGACATTTAAGCTGGGTCAAAGGGGACAGCATCATCAACAATAATGTGAAAATAAGATTGATTTTCATAATTTTGGAATAAGCGTGTGTAAAGTATTTAAGGAACCTATCAATAAATAAAAAATGACATCCATTATTAAGGCAAAGCTAGCTGAATTAATACAAAGCTTAAACCGTATACTCAGATGCTAAACTCAGCCACCGGTATTTTATTGTTACATCACCATGAACTTATTCTTCAAATTGACCAAATCTGTCTAAAGCTGAGAAATGCCATTACAAACTTCACTGAATTATAATAACCCCGATTCCCTGAACTAAAAATTGACTACCTTAGAACTGGATATTCTGATTATTAACCAATCAATCCTTATTTCACATTTTTTAAAAGATTCAGGATAAGCCCCGAAAGAGCGAAATACAAAAGTCAGGATAAACCAATCGTAAAAATAACAGATTCAGCTTAAGCCCTGAAGGGGCGAAATACAAAAACATCAGG
>ERZ795057.113-NODE-113-length-84437-cov-25.747541_pt1 | contig 84437 bp, 66 predicted proteins | sample MGYA00375141_ERZ795057 | MGnify/ENA primary metagenome ERZ795057 (study PRJEB30186, sample SAMN05720163) | activated sludge metagenome | isolation source: Anaerobic digester | place: Hong Kong | collected 2015-01-26 ...
ACCAGCCAACCAGCCAACCAGCCAACCAGCCAAAGGCTGGTAAAAGGCTGGTAAAGGGCTGATAAAGGGCGGACGAGGGTATAATTTTCTGTCCATTGGGGCGTTCAATGCATTTCAAGATACGCCGCTGCTTGCAGTGGGGCAGTTCATTTTTTTTCAATAATGATGGATGATCTGGACAAAAATATTATAATTCAAATTCAGGGAGATCTGCCTCTTGAGAGGAGACCATTTGCTGCATTAGCTGATAAAGCTGGATTGACAGAAGATCAATTTATAAGCCGTATAGAAGATTTAAGGAACAGGGGTGTCCTAAGGAGGTTTGGGGCTACCCTGCGCCATCAAAAATCAGGTTTCAGGGCAAATGCCATGGTTGCCTGGCTTGTGCCTGATGAGCGTATAGAAGAAGTTGGCAGGCTTTTCAGCGGGTTTAATGAGGTTACTCACTGCTATCATAGAAACCCTCAGAAAGACTGGCCTTATAATATTTTTACCATGGTGCATGGCATCAGTCGCGATCAATGTCATCATATAACAGCCAAAATGGCTGATTCTGCATGTATCAGAGAATATATATTGCTCTTTAGTGAGAAGGAGTTTAAAAAAACAAGTATGAAATACTTTTAAAAATGAATTAACTCGTTTGAAAAATCATATGCTTAATTCACAACCAAGATAGATGCGTTGATATTATGATATAAGAGAAATTGCCTTTAATTCAGTATGCCATTTGCTTGGAAGACCAAACAATAAATGAGAAATAAATCAAAATCTATTTTTGAAAAGGCGAAAAAATTTATTCCGGGAGGTGTAAACAGCCCGGTAAGAGCAGGAAAGTCTGTCGGGATAGATCCGCCTTTTATTGAGAGGGCAAATGGGGGGCTTATCTGGGATGTGGATGGAAATGAATACATAGACTACGTATGTTCCTGGGGGCCGATGATCCTGGGCCATTCTCATCCAAAGATCGTATCCGTCCTTGAAAAGGCATGTAGAAATGGTATCAGCTACGGTGCTCCGACAGGGATTGAAGTTGATATGGCAGAGACTATCGTGGAAATGGTGCCTTCAATTGAGATGGTGAGAATGGTGAATTCAGGAACTGAGGCCACCATGAGCGCAATACGTCTCGCCAGGGGATATACAGGTAAAGAAAAAATAATAAAATTTGACGGGTGTTATCATGGCCATGCTGACAGCCTGCTTGTTTCTGCAGGTTCTGGAATAGCAACTTTTGGCATCCCTGACAGCCCTGGAGTTCCACAGGATCTTGCAAAACAAACCATTTCACTTCCATTCAACAATATGGGGAGGTTAGAGGAGGCTTTTAAAAAATTCGGATCTGAAATCGCAGCGGTCATTGTTGAACCTGTTCCGGGAAATATGGGCGTTATTATACCGGATATGGAATTTTTAAAAGGGATACGAAAAATAACAGTTGAGAACGGTTCGCTGCTGATATTTGATGAGGTGATAAGCGGTTTTAGAGTGGCTCCAGGAGGAGCACAGGAACTGTACGGGATTTTGCCTGACCTTACCTGCCTTGGTAAAATTATAGGCGGAGGTTTGCCTGTTGGTGCATATGGCGGGAAAAAGCAGATAATGAGCAGAATGGCTCCTGAGGGTGGAATATACCAGGCAGGCACACTGTCAGGTAACCCTTTGGCCATGGCTGCCGGGCTTGCAACTTTGGAACTTTTAAAAAATAAGGGAGTATATCAGGAACTTGAAAAGAAAAGTTCATTGTTGTTTTCAGGTATTGAGAATGCCGCAAAAAATTCTGGTGTAGAAATTACCGTCAATCGAATCGGATCAATGGGATCTTTGTTTTTCGGACCGGATAAGGTTAATGATTTTGTTGCTGCTAAGGCCAGCGCACAAGAACTTTTCAAGTTGTACTACATTAGTATGCTTGATCAGGGAATATATTTAGCGCCATCCCCTTTTGAGGCATCCTTTATTTCACTGGCTCATAGCAGGGAAATGATTGAGAAGACTATTGACTGTGCAAAAGCGGCTTTTATATCACTGCAGGGCTCGCGGAAAGGCCGTTAAAGGGAAAATGGACGAAGAATTAAAAAAAACAATAAGGACCCTTGGATTTTTCAGCAGCATTGGTATTGCAATGGCGTTATCAATTGCTTTGGGGGTAGCTGTAGGATACTATCTTGACAATAAGTTCGGAACAAAACCATGGTTATTTTTTATCTTCCTGTTTATGGGTATTATTGCTGCATTCAGAAATCTCCAGATTCTCTATAATAAGGCCAAGAAACTGTAATGATCTGGAAAAAAGTATATGATGAACTATCAACTCAGAATTTTATTATTCTGTTAATCCTTGGATCTGCCAGCTTTTTCTTTATGAATTCAAGATTTACTCTTGGCATTATTCTTGGGGGCATTCTTTCTATTGCAAATTTTCATTTATTTCAGGGGACAATTGCCCGCATTTTTTCTTCAGAGCCTGTTTCGAGAAATAAAAAGAAAATTGTGATGATAAAATTTTATTTTAGACTTGCCATTCTAAGCATTATTATTTATATCGTTATCACCATCGGCTTTGTAGATCTGTTGGGTTTGGCAATAGGTCTTTCAATAACTCTATTAAGTATAATTGGTTTTGGAATACTGGCTTTCTGGAGAACATCCGCAGACAGTACAAAGTAAGTTATATTAAACGCTAAAATCCTAAAGGCGGCAGTATAGAAAACAGAATTTGTGGTGAAGGATGTGAAATTGAGATTTTTCAGCGTTAATTCTGTATCATCCTGTCGGGAAGGGTTATGAGTATCAGTTTGGTTCGTGACTGACTTTTGTTACAGATGGTGCTGATGTCCTAGCACAATATGAGTTTATATTGGCAATAGAGACGTTGGAGAGCAGTTTTTTGAGTTAAGTTAAATTATATAATAAACCGCCAGTAGGCGGGTTCGGTAAATAATTATGGAACATCCTATCTTTTTTTTACCAAAGGCTTTTGAAATGGTCGGCCTTGGTCATTTTGCCCATTTGCATCTGCAAATAATACATTCGTGGCTGGTCATCATTATTATGGTTTTATCTGCAATTATATTTACCAGAGGTATCAAGCTGATGCCTACAAAGGCGCAGAATGCTATCGAAATAATTATTGACGGACTTGAAAACTTCCTGGTGGATGTTGGGGGGCCGGAATCCAGGATGTTTTTTCCTTTTATTGCTACAATTTTCTTTTACATACTGTTATGTAATCTTATCGGGTTAATTCCAGGATTTTATTCTCCAACTGCCGATATAAATACAACATTGGCTCTGGCCTTGTGTACTTTTGTATATACGCATGTTATTGGAATAAGGTATCATGGCATAAAATATATTAAACACTTTATGGGACCTGTCTGGTGGCTGACACCCCTAATGATTCCTATTGAAATTATGAGTCACATTGCCAGGGTCCTGTCTTTGAGCCTTCGACTATTTGGGAATATCTTTGCAAAAGAAACGATTCTTGGGATTCTATTTTTATTGGCTGGTCTTTATCTGGCCCCTTTGCCAATTTTATTTATGGGTGTTTTGGTGAGCCTTATTCAGGCCCTTGTTTTCATGATTCTTTCCATCATCTATTTTGCAGGTGCGATGGAAGAAGCTCATTAATTTGATGTTCAAACAGATTTTGTGGCCATAAGCCATAATGGAAAAATAAGGAGGTTTATATGTCTAAAAAAGCGTTAATTGGGTGCCTTGCATCGGCTATGGTATTTGGTACTGCATCAATGGCAATGGCGGCAGGTGATGGAGCTGCCCAGGCAGCTGGTCTGTGGATATTTTTTGGAATAGCCATTGCCAGTGGACTGGGTATTGGAATTGCTGCCCATGGAACCGGTATTGGTATGGGTAATGCCATAAATGGAGCCCTTAATGGCATAGCGAGAAACCCGAATGCAAGCGGAAAAATCATGACAACAATGATTATCGGTCTTGCTCTTATTGAGTCACTTTGTATCTATACTCTTCTGATCTGCTTTATATTGTTATTTAAGATTCCTGACCTTGCACCATTGTTTGATGCTGTTCTCAAGGGTATTTCCGGGTAGTGAGAAAAGTTTTAAAGGTGCATAATTTTATGGCTTTATGCTAATTCTATTTTTTTATTCGATTGAATCGTAAAAAGCTAAGTTATGCCTCTTTGAGGCAGCCTATGAACAACGAAGCATGTCAAAAAACAAGTGAAGCGTTAAATATTTCATATAGTTATAATGCCATCGCTTCATGTAATTTAAAACGACTTCGTTGGAAGTCGTCACTCCGTTGAAAAAGGGAGTCCAGACGCTGCTTAACTACTCGAAAACCCTGTATTCCGACCCCGAACAGGAGTCCGGGACAGCCTGGAGTTTATCCGGCAATCATTGTGGCGGGTTTATCCCGTATTTGATAAGGGACCGGAATGAAGGAAAAAGAGCATTTTTGACTTTTTGCGAGCTCAATATATTTGGACCTTGAAAGTTTAGAATTTAATAACGAACGCATTCCCCGCTGCTTGCGGCGGGGTTAGCGATCGGATCACATTAAATAATTATTTAAAATAGCTGATTTTCCTTATATTGTCGGATCAAAAGGAAAGGGGATTACAGGCTTCTTAAATTTTATGAGATTATGTCTGTATTGTTATTTGTGTTTTTACCTGATACTGGCATGGCAGTGATATTATTTTTAGATTCTAAATACTTTCATATTTTTTATCTTAAATTTTTCTGAATAGTATTTTTTTTAGAAATTGCCCTGTATATGAATTTTCAATTCCCGCGATCTTTTCTGGTGTCCCTGTTCCCAGAACATAGCCTCCTTTTTCTCCTCCTTCCGGACCGAGATCAATAATATAATCTGCTGTTTTTATAACGTCCAAATTATGTTCGATTACTACAACGGTGTTTTTTCGTTCCACCAGAAAATTCAGGACCTCCAGCAGCTTATGTATGTCCGCAAAGTGAAGCCCTGTTGTAGGCTCGTCAAGCAGATAAAGTGTTTTTCCGGTATTTTTTTTGCTGAGCTCCTTTGATAGCTTTATCCTTTGAGCTTCGCCGCCAGAAAGGGTTGTTGCCTGCTGTCCTAATTTAATATACCCGAGGCCCACATCCTTCAGAGTTTTCAGTTTATTTTTAATGGCCGGTATGGCTTCAAAAAAGGAATAAGCCACGTTTACTGTCATATCAAGGATATCGGCGATATTGTATCCTTTGTATCTTATCTCCAGAGTATCGCGATTGTAGCGGAGCCCCTTGCATGTCTCGCACATAACATAGATATCCGGAAGAAAATGCATTTCAATTTTAATAATTCCGTCGCCCCCGCATGTCTCACATCTTCCTCCCCTTACATTAAAACTGAATCTTCCAGGTTTGTAGCCCCTTGCCTTTGATTCCGGCAGAAGGGAAAACAATTCGCGGATATGAGTAAAAACACCGGTATAGGTTGCAGGGTTAGATCGGGGGGTTCTGCCTATGGGACTTTGATCAATACTTATAACCTTGTCAATATGGTAGATTTCTTTAACGGCTTTCATTTTGCCAACCTTTATTTTGGAGTGATACAGCTTCTGACAAAGAGCCGGATAAAGAATACCGTTGATCAGGCTGCTTTTACCTGAACCGGAGACACCCGTAATGCATGTAAAGGTGCCTAAGGGAATTCTCACCATTATTTCCTTAAGATTATTTTCCTGAGCGCCTTCAATCACAATGGCTTTTCCATTCCCCGGCCTTCTTGTATCGGGTACTGGAATCTCCATGTGACCGGACAGGAAATTGCCTGTAAGCGATTTTTCTTCCTGGAGCAGTTCTTCAGCTGTTCCCTGGAATACAACATGGCCTCCATTCAATCCTGCACCGGGTCCCATATCAATGATATGGTCAGCGGAAAGAATAGTCTCTGCGTCATGTTCAACTACCAGGACAGTATTGCCCAAATCTCTCAGATGTTTAAGATTATCAAGAAGTCTCAGGTTGTCACGTTGATGGAGGCCGATACTTGGTTCGTCCAGAACATATAAGACACCTGCCAAACCCGAACTGATTTGAGTGGCAAGCCTGATGCGTTGATCTTCTCCACCTGAAAGTGTTGCAGAAGAACGATCAATTGTTAGATAATCAAGCCCTACACTCATAAGAAATCCGAGACGATTTCTGATTTCCCTGAGGAGTCTTTCCGCAATTATTTCTTCTTTCGAGTCCAGTTTCAAATTACGAAAAAAATCATATGCCTTTTCAATAGAAAGAGAGGTTATTTTGTATATATTCTTTCCCCCGACTTTTACCGCTAAACTTATAGGTTTAAGTCTGGCCCCTTCGCAGGACGGACATGGTCTTGCACTCATATATTTTTCTATTTCTTCGCGAACAGGATATGAGTTTGATTCATGGTAACGTCTTTCCAGGTTAGGTATAATTCCCTCCAAAGGACGATTATATGAATATCTTCGGTCATCTCTTTCAAAATAAAACTTAATATTTTCCACCCCGGAACCATAAAGGAGCTTTTTTTGAACTTCGTTTGGGATTTCGTGGAATGGAATATAGATATTTATCCCATAATGCTGACAAATGGAATCCAGCATCTGCTGGAAATATACGGAATGACGATTGGCCCAGGGCGCTATGGCACCATCTCTTAAGGAGAGATCAGGGTTGGGCACAATAAGGTCAGGGTCAAAGTATCTTTTTGTTCCAAGTCCACCACAATCATCACATGCTCCCTGAGGATTATTGAAGGAGAACATTTGGGGGGTCAGTTCGGGAATGCTGATTCCGCAATTAACGCATGCTGCTTTCTGGCTGAAAAAGATTTCGCCGGAATCTACGTCGTCAATTAACAGCCTGCCATCTGAGATGGACAGGCCGAGTTCAACAGAATCGGTAAGTCGCCTATGGATTTGTTTGTTTATTACAAGCCTGTCCACGACCACGCTGATAGTATGTTTTTTGTTTTTATCAAGGGTTATTTCATCATCCAGCAGCCTTATTTCGCCATCCATTTTAACCCTCGTAAACCCATCTTTTTGCAGACGCTGAAGGAGCTTTGCATATTCACCTTTTCTTGCTTCAACCAAGGGTGAAAGGACCTGTATTCTGCATCCCTCTGAAAACTTCATGATTTGGTCAACAATCTGCTGTGTTGTCTGAGGGCTGATCTTAAGGCCACATTTCGGACAATGAGGCTGTCCGATTCTGGCAAAGAGGACCCTCAGGTAATCGTATATTTCCGTAACGGTTCCCACTGTAGAACGTGGATTTTTACTTGAGGTTCGCTGCTCAATTGAAATGGCCGGCGATAATCCTTCGATGGAGTCAATATCAGGTTTGTCCATCTGCTCCAAAAACTGTCGTGCATAAGCAGAAAGAGACTCAACATATCTTCTCTGTCCCTCGGCATAGATAGTATCAAATGCAAGGGATGATTTACCTGAACCTGATAGACCGGTAATAACAACAAGTTGATTTCTTGGGATATCCAAAGAAATGTTCTTTAAATTGTGCTGTCTTGCTCCTCTTATTTTAATGTGATCGACTGGCATTTGATTGTCTTAATTTTCCTTAACCTTATAAATATGCGCATTTACCGGCAGTTGACTTCCTGACCGTGCTGTATAAAGTTCCTCTTATAGATCGGTGAATTCTGGTTCAGGAGCTGTACCTGCAGAGTACTGAAGTGGCATCAGAAAATACTACCAGTAATTGAATTGATATCCAAGCAGTTTTTATATGTCAGATTCTTGTTCCCTGTAGCGCTGATAGGCCCTTAACGGGAAGATTAATCCAAAGAATGGAATCATATACATTGCAGCAAGGGTAGGTTCTATAGGTCCGAAAAACTGGGATGAAAATACAATAACAAGTACGTTATTCATATTACCGAAGGCTATGGAAGCGGCTATCTGGTTTGCGGCTGTTGAATTCCACTGAACAATAATACCTGCAATGACATAGATTGAGCCAAGCAATAAGGCAATAACAGTAGCTTCAATAATAATTTCAGGGTTATTAAAAAAGAAACCGGAATATTTGGAAAATACGCCCAGATTTATGATGGCAAAGATAATAAGTGAAATGGGGAAGCGCTTTTTCATAATCCTGTCCAGCAGAACTGGTGCCATATATCTTAAAAGGTTTACTGTTATAATAGGAACAAAGATTACTATGCATAACATTTGCATCATGCCCAGGAAAGATATCTCAATTTTGTGACCTGCAAGTATATGCACCAGGATAGGAAGGCTAAAAGGGACAATTAAAGAAGATATGACGACTATGACAAGGACAAGGATGCTGTTGGCATTAAGAAGTCCTGAAATAAAAGGTGCAACAACACCGGTTGAAATGCCGGTCAAAAGAAGGGCAGCCAGGGCATAAGATGGATAGAATATAATAAAAATATAATAGATAACAACAGGCAGGATTATCAATTTGATAAATAAAATCCATAATACAGTTCGACTGTCATGCCTGACAGAATGCCATATAGAGCCTATTTTAATAGGAAGGAAGCTGAGAAAGAGCAGGAACATCATAAGATACAAAAGGTAAGGCTGGAAAACGGAACTGAAGTCAGGAAACAGGATGCCTGCCAACATTGACAAAAAAATAACCGCAAGAAGTATAATATCATTTTGACGGAACATTATTTCAGATTAATTTATAAAGATAAGGAATTTCGTTAATTTGTTTTTTACTGAGATTTCTTTGTATTGCCCTTGCAATAGGATTTTTGTGTTTTTCATCCGTCATTTTATATTTCATGACATCTAAAATATAATTAACTTTCTTATTATATAAATCAGGATAAGCTTTCTTGTCAATTTTACGTAATTCAAAAATTAGCCTCAGTGTTTTGTCGACAGCCCGTATAGAATTAGACATATCATCGACAAGTTTTTTATTTTGCAAAGTTTCATCATAATATGATGTTATCTTTGCTATAGAGCTTATATGCCCGGATTTTAGATCCAGGGAATCCTGTGTTTTTTGCTGAGGATTTTGATTAGCGTTTTTTGCCATGGATTTGGACCATTTAAAAGACAATTCAAATGACCTGTAAAGGATATTAACCAAAGTATTTGCCAATTCGTCAGATAAATCATCAATACCTCCAAGCTTTTGCGCAATTGTTGTCTTGCACATAGTCAGAATCTTTCTATCGATTTCCATCCTGTTACCATAATATTAATAAAAACAATGGGATAATTAAAGATGTTATGCTTGATGGTTCATCATATATTGAAAGAATTAAATATTGTTTGATATATATCATACAATAATGCAATATAAAAAGCATAAAAATCCGATCTCCAAATTAATGATTTCCGATTTTTGTGCTGAATATCTATGATTTGAATAAAGTTAACGAAATTCTGGATATGATCAGTTCCTTTTTGCTTTTTTAATAAATTCTGGTAAGTTATAGTGGGTTTTATAATTCGATTAAAAAATGTGAGGGTGAATTATGTTTTTACCTAAAGGCCGTAGCATTTGGAAAAATCTAAATAGCTTTTTTATTGATATTGATAGGCTTTTATTATTTCTCAAACGTGAAGAATTTATTGGTTATATTAATTTTGTGGCTACAGGGTCTCAAAGTACTATTTTTCTACAGGAAGGAGACGCGGTTGCCGGTATAAAGGAGATAAAGGAAGAAAAAAAATTCGGACCTGAGGCCGTAAAAGAAATTTTGGGCCAGGCACGTCGTGAGAATAATGAAAGGATTAATGTTGTTGAATTACCAATGAAAAAAGTAGCTATGATGGCGTTAGCTTTCGGTTTTGGCTGCCATAACCTTTACAAGGACCTTTCTACTGATTTTTCCAGCCTGAAAAAGGTAATGTTAAAGCTGGAGAAAGATAGATTCACAGGTTTCATCGATATACACTTCCAGAGAGATAAAAAGGAAGCAATATTATTTCTGGAAGAAGGAAGAACGAAGGCGGTTTTTACTGATGAAATTCAGGTAGGATTAAATGAAGAAACAGAAATTGATTTAAGGCTACTAACTTCAAAAACTATCGAAGAAGTTGAAAGAACTGGAGCCCTTTTTGATATATTTGCCCGCGATTAAAAGATCTATTTTGTATTTAACATGTTTATATTTTGAGAATTATTAATCGTCAGGCTGATATAGATTTATGAATTTGTATGTTTCTTTCTGAGTTGCGAAGAAATTTTAGTTATGTGATAAGTCACATAAATTGGCCAAATTAGGTAAATTTAATGTCTTCGGGTTAAATTCCCCAAAGCTTGTTTCGTCTTGTCATCCCGGACTTGATCCGGGATCCAGTCAAGCATGTTTCTGGATTCCGGCTTTCGCCGGAATGAAGGCTGATACCCCTTAGCTTGCTGCGGGGTAGTTCATTGTCTATTTAGAAAAAAGTTTTAAACCACCTATGGCTAAACTTACCATTGCTATAATTTTAAATATTACATTAATTGTATATGCCGTTAGGAACCCGTAGTTTGGCACAAGAAAAAGCGCGATATCAGCAACAAGAAGAAACCCTATTGTTGTTATAATCAGGTTTATTACCTCTCCTATTATGCCTCCTCTGTATTTATGCCTTGCATTTATAAAAACGAAAAGGATTATTAGATAGATTGCCACTGTTAGCAGAATTAATATGCATGGTCCCATGATATCGATGGTGAATTGCATGGCTTATACCTCCAGCTTTTTCAATACCTTTCAATTAATTCAGTCAGTATTTTCAGTGCTCGTTTTTTCGAAGGAGTGTCTTCTGAAAATGTCTCCATATCAGCTTTTATTGTTTTTATCTTTTTAATCATTTCTTTGACAAGTCCTATGCCCAGGAATAATTTTGCTTCATCCATGATGTTTTTGTAAATTTCGTAAAAGGCATCTACAAAGGTGAACCTGTTTTCAGGAGAAGGAAAATGGGAGGCTATGTTTCGAAGAATCATGTTAGCATCAACCCTTTCCGGATCATCTAAAGGGATATTTTCGAAAAGCATCTGATTGGCTGCAGTTAGTTTACCTTTTGCTTTCTGAATTATATCCCTGGCTTTTGCTCCCAGTTCGGATTGCATTTCTTTGGTAATCAATTCATGTATTTCAAGCAGGACTTTTAAAATCCTGGATAATTCTTTAAATTCTATGTCTTCATATTCTCCAATTTCTTTTGTTTTTCTTATTAATCCCATGATGCTGAGCCGATATAGGATATTAATCAGGGAAACTTCATCGGCACCGATAAATTTAATAATCTGGTCAATATTTCTAACTCCATCAATAAGGGAAAGTATAAATTCTTCATTGGCATTCAGTCTTGGGATGATTTTTTCCTTAGATTCAAGAAAATAAGGGGAATGACGGAAAATAGTTCTATTATCCAAAACTTCTTTTTTAAAATGGGTGAAGTTAAAACCTCTTTGTGCTGCAATTAATGCGCCCTTTAAAGGAGTATATTTTACAATTATTTCTTCGTTTACAGGTTTTTCCACATAATAAAAGAGCCCTTTTTTCCAGAAAAGGCTGTTAGCAATAATTTCTTGAATCTGGAGAGTTAGAATCTCTTTAAGGGCCTTCGATGAAAGATATCCTTTCTCTACAAGTTGAATTCCCAGTTTCTTTTTCTTGTTTTTTGCCTCAACAGCTTGCCGGTCAAGTTCTTCGGCCGTGAGCAGTTTTCTCTTCAAAATATAATTCCCTATCCTGTTTTTCTTACTGCTGCTTGCTGCAAAAACAATATTCCCTTTCCTGAAGACAAATTTTTTGGACACTTCGTCTGATTTTATAAGGCCAACACCGGTAGTCTGGTTTATATAAATAGCATATAAAAAAAATATAAGAGGAACTTCCTCAATCATGCTGCCAAAGAATATACGTCCATCAATAATCTTCAGATAAATCGGATCTGAGAAATTCATCCTGCTTGCAGCTCCCCATTCTTCAATAGCACGGCCAAAATTGTGGTTCTGATAAAATTCAGTACCTTTAAACAGGTGATCGAAAAAGGCATTTGCCGGGAATTCATTTTTTTTCAGTACCTGAATTTTCAATTTTATTCCTCGCAACAAAAAACTTTGCAAAAGGTTTTATGAGAGAAATTCTGTCTTTAAAGACTTGGCCTGTTGATGTGGAGCTCTTTTTACAATAACATCTGCAGAGATAAAACTATAAACTTATAATCAAGCTTTACTAAGTTAAAAAGATTAAAGTTGATGGTTTTGTGTAAAGTGGGAAGCGCTTTGAAAACCGGAGTCCAAGGTTCCCATGAGTGTTTGAAAAGACCTGGTTACGGCTTTTGCCGGAATTAGAAGAAGAGAGCATTTTTGACTTTTTACGAGTTCATCAAGATTGAAGGTAAATATATTCTATAAAAAATGATATTTTAATGGTTGAAGTTTGTCAATAATTACTATGTTTAATTATTATGTTTAAATTTTGAAAGGCTGTAAAATTTTATGAAGCCTGGCTGGATTAGAGGTTAATACAATATACATTTAAGTTGTGTTTTACACTCGTTTCCATAATTAGAAATATTAATCCCTCAGATTTTATCTTGACTTGGCCGGCAACTATTTAATATTTAGTGTATGTTAATTAAAAGTTTAAAGGTGATAGAATATCAATTTTAAAGAAGGAGACTTAGATTATGAATCATTTTGGAAAGCTGTTTGCAAAAATATGTATCGTGATGGTTTTAGCAATTGCCATACCAGGCTTAGCTTTTTCTGCGGACACCATTAAACTTGGCGTAGCCGGTCCTCATAGCGGTGACCTCGCATCTTATGGTATCCCATCCGTAAAGGCTGCAGAGCTTGTTGTAAAAGAGATAAATGCGAAAGGCGGTGTTCTTGGAAAGCAGGTCGAACTCCTTGTTGAAGATGACGTATGCAAGCCGGAAATTGCCACCAATACTGCCACCAAGCTGATATCTCAGGGTGTCCATGTGGTTTTGGGTCATGTCTGTAGCGGAGCGACAAAGGCTGCTATGGGTCTTTATAAGGATTCAAATATAATTGCCATGTCTCCTTCTGCTACAAATCCAGCTCTGACACAGAGCGGAGATTATCCTAATTTTTACAGGACGATTGCCTCAGACGATGCCCAGGCAAGACTTGAGGTTGATTATGCCCTGAATGTTTTGAAGGTCAAAAAAGTCGCTGTCCTTCATGACAAGGGAGACTATGGTAAAGGCCTCGCTGAATTTGCCAAGAAATTCCTGGAAGATTCCGGCAAAGCTGAAGTAGTATTGTACGAAGGTATTACGCCTGGTGCTGTAGATTATTCAGCTGTAGTTCAGAAGATAAAACGCTCAAAGGCTGAAGCTGTAATATTCGGCGGCTACCATCCAGAGGCATCAAAGATAGTTGGCCAGATGCGAAGGAAAAAGATGGATACTGTCTTTATTTCTGATGATGGAGTGAAGGATGATACCTTTATCAAGGTTGCCGGAAAAAATGCTGAAGGCGTTTACGCAACCGGCCCTATGGATACATCAACAAATCCTATGACTATTGCTGCAAATGAGGCTCATAGGAAGGCATACGGTTCGGATCCTGGCGCCTTTTACCTCAATGCATATGCTGGTGCGCTGGCGTTGCTCAATGCCATCGAAAAGGCAGGTTCAACTGATTATGATGCCGTTTCAAAGGCTCTTAAGACAGAATACGTTGAGACGCCTCTTGGAAAAATCCGTTTTGATGAACGTGGCGATGCAACAGGCATTGGTTTTTCAATTTATCAGGTGCAAAATGGCGTTTATGTAGAATTAAAGTAGATGAGGATTAATAAGGGGCAGGCAAATTAACCTGCCCCTTTTTTTAATACCTGTTATGCAAAAGATTCAACTGAACATTTTTGTATATTATTAACTAATTCATATTCCAAGACTGAGAAAGTAGCTAAATATGGAATATTTCTTAGAGCTTTTTTTAGGAGGGCTTACGCGCGGCAGTATCTATGCGCTTATAGCCCTTGGCTATACAATGGTCTATGGCATAATTCAGCTTATAAATTTTGCTCATGGTGAAATATATATGATCGGGGCATTTACTGCTCTGATTGTTTCGAGTGTGTTGAGCATGCTGGGACTGAACACTATAGCTATACTTGTGATTGCTTCTTTTATAGCTGTAATCTATTCATCTGCATATGGCTTCACTGTTGAGAAAATTGCATATAAGCCGCTGCGCCATGCCCCGAGACTCTCGGCCCTTATAAGCGCCATAGGGATGTCCATGTTCCTTTATAACTATGTACTGCTGGCCCAGACATCAGATTTCCTTCCATTTCCCAACAATATTCCTGAATTTGAATTTATGGAGCCATATTCGCATATCTTCAGCTCAACGGAACTTGTTATCCTTTTAACAACCACGATAGTTATGATATTGCTGGGATTACTGATCAAGTTTACAAGGATTGGAAAGGCTATGCGGGCTACAGCCCAGGACAGGGATATGGCCATGCTTGTTGGCATTGATGTTAACCGTGTAATATCTGTAACATTTATTATTGGATCTGCTACGGCTGCATTAGGCGGCGTACTTATTGCCTCACATATCGGCCAGATAAATTATTTTATTGGTTTTATAGCAGGGATAAAGGCCTTTGTGGCAGCGGTGCTTGGGGGAATTGGCAGTATTCCCGGCGCTGTTTTAGGCAGTTTTGTTCTTGGCTGGACTGAGAGCTTCGCCACAGGGTACGTCTCAAGTGATTACGAAGATGTTTTTGCGTTTATTTTCCTTGTGCTTATCCTGATATTCAGGCCTGCAGGTATTCTGGGAAGGTCTACGACTGATAAGGTCTGATGAATACTAAAGCACTAAACATGATTAGAATTAACGATTAAAATGATTAAACTATCAGAAATAAAAAAGTCATTTTTTGTATCATTGTGGTTCATGTTTTTAACCTTTCCTATCATGGTAATACGTGTAAACCCGATAGAGAAAATAGTCGAATGGCGTTGGAAAAATCTATTTTTTATTGGAATTGGAAGCTTTCTGCTTTCCTTTGTATGGCGTTATCTTTTCAAGAGAAAAGAAGCTGGAATGAAAAAGGCCGAAGCAGGAGACGATACTGTTAAAATATCTTTTTATCAAAAGATATTTGAAGAGCCGAAGATCTATATACCGGGCTTAATTGTGGTTGCCGTTGTGGTATTTGCGTTTCCATTTGTATTTTCCATATATCAAACCAATATTATGACAACCGCACTTATCTATGTAATGCTGGGCTTGGGTCTTAACATTGTTGTAGGACTCGCTGGTTTGCTTGATCTGGGATATGTAGCGTTTTATGCAGTTGGTGCCTACAGTTATGCGCTCCTTAACTATCACTTTGGTCTTAGCTTCTGGCTGGCACTTCCTGTCGGTGCAGGCCTCGGTGCATTATTCGGAATACTTTTAGGGTTTCCCGTACTTCGACTGCGGGGGGATTATCTGGCAATTGTTACTCTTGGCTTTGGAGAAATAATAAGGATCATACTTGAAAACTGGAATGAATTCTCTTTTGGGCCAAGCGGAATTGCAAATATACCAAGACCTGGCTTTTTCGGAATTGAGTTTTCCATTGAGGGTGCTACCATGTTTATGTATTTTCTTATGATAGCACTTACCCTGTTTACGATATTTGTAGTAAACCGACTTCAGAATTCCAGGATTGGGAGGGCATGGATTGCCCTCAGGGAAGATGAGGTCGCCTGCCAGGCCATGGGTATTGATAAAACAAAGACTAAGCTCACCGCATTTGCCCTTGGCGCCACCTGGGCAGGCATGGTAGGTGTCGTATTTGCAGCAAAAACCACCTTCATCAATCCTGCAAGTTTTACTGTATGGGAGTCAATTATTATACTTTGTATTGTTGTGCTTGGAGGAATGGGTTCCATAGTCGGCGTTATTTTTGGAGCCCTTATCCTTATTCTCCTTCCGGAATATTTGAGGGCCTTTTCAGAATTTCGGATGCTGCTTTTTGGGGCTGTACTGATAATTATGATGGTCTTTCGCCCTGGAGGTGTAATAAGCTCAGTACGCAGGACATACCGTTTCGAGGGCTTGACCCAAAAGAGTGAAAAATAGGCAGATGAAAAAGATACTTGAAGTTAAGAATCTAACCATGAACTTTGGAGGGCTATGTGCCCTTGACAGAATTGATCTGGATATCTCTGAAGGAGAAATTGTTGCCCTTATAGGCCCTAATGGTGCAGGCAAGACTACTTTTTTCAACTGCATAACAGGAATTTACCCTCCAACAGAAGGCAAGATGTTTATATTCCCTCCGGGGAAAGCTCGAAAAAGCATAAAGGGTTTAAAGCCTAATCAGGTAACGGAAAAAGGATTGGCGCGCACTTTCCAGAATATTCGTCTTTTTCCCAACATGACAGTGCTTGAAAATGTAATGATTGGACGTCATTGCCGTATGTCTTCAGGTATTGCAGGTGCTGTTTTTAGAAATAAGGCAACAGTCAGAGAAGAAAATGCGATTGTAGAGGAAAGTTATATTATTCTTCAAAAGATAGGGCTTTCAGAATATGTAAATGAATTCGCGAAAAATCTGCCATATGGCGCTCAAAGGCGCCTGGAAATTGCCAGGGCTATGGCTACTGAACCTTTTCTCCTTTTATTAGATGAACCGGCTGCGGGAATGAATCTCCGTGAGACAAAGGAACTTGATGAATTGATTGTAAAGATAAGAAATACTGAAGGTATATCAATACTGCTTATTGAGCATGATATGAAGCTGGTAATGAGCCTGTCCGACCGTATTTTTGTTGTAGATTACGGGAAGAAGATTGCGCAGGGAACACCGGAAGAAATTCAAAAGAATCCTGTTGTGATAAAGGCATATCTCGGAGAGGATTTCGATGCTTGAGGTCAGGAATATAAAGACCTTTTACGGAGGCATACAGGCCTTAAAAGATATCAGTATACAGATATCTGAAGGAGAGATTATTACTCTTATCGGAGCTAACGGTGCAGGAAAGACAACAACCCTGATGTCAATTTCCGGCATAGTGCCACCCAAATCCGGAGAGATTTATTTTCTGGGTGAACCTATTCATAATATGAATCCTGATAAAATAGTGTCTCGTGGAATTTCTCAGGTTCCTGAAGGTCGCCGTATATTTCCATATCTTACTGTCCTGGAAAATCTGGATATGGGAGCGTTCCTGAGAAATGATACTGAGGATATCAAAAGGGATATAGAATACATTTTTGAGCTTTTTCCTCTTTTAGCTGAAAGACGTCGCCAACCTGGCGGAACTTTAAGCGGAGGAGAGCAACAAATGCTGGCTATATCAAGGGCAATTATGGCCAGGCCTCGGCTGCTTTTACTTGATGAGCCATCATTGGGCCTTGCTCCGATAATTATAAGGCAGATTTTCGATATAATACAAAAGATAAATAAAGAAAATAAAACCACCATTTTCCTTGTAGAGCAGAATGCCAACCTGGCGCTTAAGGTTGCGAACAGGGGGTACGTTATGGAAAACGGACGTATAACTCTTATGGATTCAGCTCAAAATCTCCTTTCAAATGAAAAGGTAAAGAAGGCCTATCTTGGCCTGTAGCCTTTTCACAAATTATAACAGGCAGGCAGTGTGCTGTTCTTTTTTATGTTAATTATACAAGACAAATGACGATCAACCACTGAGCTGAAACTGTATTTTGTCCTGTTAATATCTTGACATGTAATAACTGTTGCCGAAAACAAAATAAATGGAGGTAGCTTTTCTGTGCAGATAAAAAAGATACTTGTTCCTGTCGACGGATCAGAGCATTCCATGCGTTCAGCCATGTATGCTATGGAATTGGCCGGGATGGTAGATGCTGATGTTGTGATACTATACTGCCATAGACCATTTCCTGTTGTCCTTGGTGAACCTTATTATCAGAAGGCAGTAGATGATCTTATGGAAGAATCAAACGCCCTGCTTGATCCGTACAGGGATCTTTTTAAGAAAGGAGGGGTTAAATTTGGAGATAGAATACTTTCAGGATCACCTCATGAAATTATTCCGGAAGTCGCCGAAATTGAGAAGTTTGACATAATTGTTATGGGCTCACGCGGCTGCACAGATCTTGAAGGTTTGTTTTTGGGAAGCGTAACGCACAGGGTTTTGCATACAGCTAAATGTCCTGTGTTGATAGTTAAGTAATATCAATTCATAAATAATTATTTTTTCAGAATCTGCCTTAGCCTCAAGTTCATTAGTTATCTTTCAAATAATTTATTCTACACTTTGCTTACTTATTTGCGGACGAGGCAGCAACCCGGCTCGTTCGATTATCTCGGCAGTATTTGCCTTTGGCCCTGGAGCCATAATGTGAATTCCTTTAACCTCTTTCATATCCCCGAGTTCTTTTATCTGATCTATACAGATTTTGATGCCTTCTTCACGCTGTTTATCTTTGGGTACTCCATTTAGACGGTCAATGACAAAGTCCGGGATGATTATTCCGGGGAGATTGTTGCTCATATACTGCGCCATTCCAATGGATTTTATCGCAATAATGCCTGGAATAATATAGCACTTTTCAGTTATGCCATGGTCTTTTGCCATGTTCAGCCAGATTCCAAACCGCTTGGTATCAAATACAGGTTGAGTTTGAATAAATTCAGCGCCTGCCCTGACTTTCTTTTTAAGTTTTATGATGTGTAATTCTTGTGATTCGACAAATGGATTCGCAACGCAACCTATAAAAAATCCTGGGATTCCTTCTACTTTATTACCATTAATCAACCGTCCTTCATCCCTTATACGTTTTACCGCTTCAATCCACTGGATAGAATCAAGATCAAATACTTTTTTTGCCTGTGGATGATCTCCTTTTACAGGGTGGTCTCCTGTCATGCAAACAACGTTTTTAATATCCAATGCAGAAGCCCCCAGGAGGTCGCTTTGAAGGGCAATCCGATTCCGGTCGCGTGTTGTCATTTGCATTACTGGCTCAATTCCTGAATCAAGCAGGATCTTGCAAATAGCCCAACTTGACATTCTTACGTTTGCGCTGGGGTTGTCGTTTACATTTACAGCGTCCACATTCCCCAACAGTTCGGAGGCAATAAGACTTATTGAATCCAGATTCGCTCCGAGAGGAGGTGTGACCTCACATGTTACAGCAAAATGTCCTCTGCCGAGTATAGTTTGGAGATTTGTCTGGCTTTTCATAGCATCAAATCCTCTCTAATCATTTTACGGGGACCTCCTGAAAGACTTTTTGACCAGTCTTTAGGTCTGACAAGCTCTGATAAAAGATCAAGCTGGCCAAGTTTTTTAAGCCTTTTGTAGATAAGTTCCCATACGCAGTCAGTTGTATTATCAATTTCGCATTTTCCATTAAAGGAGCCTCCACAGGGACCGTTGAGAAGACCTTTTGCACAGCGTGTAACAGGGCACATCCCTCCAAAATTATGTATTTGACATTCTCCGCAGGCTGAACAATATTCAGCCCAAATGCCCTGCTCAACAGGGCCTCCCATGAAAACCGTGTTTAATCCCGGCAGGACAATAATATTATCAAATTCCTCTGCAATGTACTGGGGCCCAATACTGCAGGCAAGTGAAACAACAGCGTCATAAGTTTTCTTTTCGAATAAATCCCTAAGTGATGATACAAAATAGTGATCACACTGTCTCTCAAGGGTAATTTCATCAATCATTACTGGTTTTCCTTCTTTCCGGCCTGCCATCCGTAAAGCCGATGCAAGTATGGAAACCTCTTTTTCTCCACCTGTATTACACACAGTTACGCATCCCCTGCAGCCTGCAATCAGTATGGTATTGTACCCATCAATCATCTTAAGCAATTCATCTATTGGTTTGAGTTCTCCAACAATCATATTCAATGATCCCCCTGTTTTTTTAAAGGGCTCGGCCCTAATGCAGTTATTTTTTCTGTAATCAATTTTGCAACCTTTACAAATTCAGGAGCATCGGATGCCGAGATATTATACATCCCAACTCGGTCCTGTTCGATTCCGATTTCACCCAATATCTTTTTTGCATAGTTGACCCTTTTTTTTGCTCTTATATTCCCGTTAATGAAATGGCAGTCCCCCTCCATGCAACCGGTAACAAATACACCATCAGCCCCTTGTTCGAATGCGTGAAGCAAATGGATGATATCAACTCGTCCGGAGCAGGGAACAATAATAATTTTAATATTTGGAGGGTAGTTCATCCTGAGACTGCCCGCCAGATCTGCCGCTGCATAGGAACAGTAATTGCAGCAAAAAAAGATAATTTCAGGTTCAAATTTAGTGTTCACTATAATTATCCATGTTTAACAAGTCGGAGCAGAAGGCTCAGGATTAAAAAGTGCTTCTATCATACCCAAGACCTGATTATTGGTGTAATGGTGCAGTGTTATAGCCTGCGCAGGACATTCGGCAGCACAGATTCCACATCCTTTGCATTGAGCAGGATCAATCTCTGAGATTCCGTCTGTATTGATAAAGGGCACATGATAAGGACATATGAGCACACAGGTCATGCAGGCTGAGCAGAGTTCAGGGTTGACCTGTGAATAGGGACCACTGCATGTTATAGTGTCTCTGCATAGTATAGACATGGCCCTTCCGGCCGCACCTGCAGCCTGCGCGACAGCCTCTTCCATAAGCTTGGGACTGTGTGCATCTCCGCACAGGAACATACCGTCTGCTGCGAAGTCAAGGGGCCTAAGCTTAATATGAGCTTCAAGAAAAAACCCCTGATTATCTCTGGGGAGCTTGAAAATATCTGCTACCTGTGATGACATTTTGTGAGGCCTTAACCCTGCACTTAATACAATCCTTTCAGGTAAAAGAGTCACTCGGCGACCTATTGAAAGATCTGTAAAAGACATATGTAAAACTCCGTTTTCCTCAAATACCTCAGGTGGAGTTTCAGGTGAGTATCTTATGAAAATAACACCATTTTTTCGTGCATCATTATATATAAGCTCATTGAATCCGAATGTTCTAATATCTCTGTATAAGACAAATACCTGTGCATCCGGGTTTATTTTTTTGAGTTTAAGTGAATTGGTTACGGCCTGCTTACAGCAAATGCGACTGCAATAGGGATTTTTTTCAGTCCTTGATCCAACGCACTGGATCATCGCAACAGAACGGATTGATTTTATGCTATTCAGGTTTTCGTGAAATTCCCGTATCAGTTCACTTTGAGTAATAACATTAGGATTTATTCCATAGAGATATTCAGTTGGATGGTATTCCTCAGCACCGGTTGCGATGATAACTGTTCCATGCCGAACTGTCTCAAGCATTCCTTTTTCATGTCCGATTTCAGAACAGAAATCTCCGGAACGACCTGTAAAATATTTTACAGTTGATCTGGTGTGAAGTGTAATATTTGGATGTTTCTTAACCTTTTTAATTAGTTCTTCGACGTTTATATTTGGAGAATTGCCTTCAGGGTTGTACAAAAGGCTGGCATGACGTCCTCCAAGGGTCTCAGACTGTTCCACAAGATGAGTCTCAATATCATTTTCAGCCAATACAAATGATGCTGTCAAACCGGCAATGCCGCCTCCTACAATAAGACATTTACGCTCAACCTTTATTTCCCTGCTTAAAATGGGTTGCTGCACCGCGACGCGTCCAACTGACATTCGGATTAGGTCTTTAGCCTTTTGCGTGGCAGTTAAAGGCTGATCTGCGTGAACCCATGAACATTGGTTCCTGATATTTGCCATTTCAAGCAGGTAGGGATTGATTCCGGCCTCTTTAAGAGTATTTCTGAAAAGCTGTTCATGTGTCCTGGGGGAACATGATGCAATAACAATGCGGTTAAGGTCTTTTTTTAAAATTAATTCCTTTATTTTTTCCTTTGAATCGGTGGAGCAGGCAAAAAGAAAGACGTGGGAAGCAACAACGCCTGGAAGTCCTTTTGAATAATCAGCTGTTTCCTCGACATCTACAACTCCGGAAATATTGGTTCCGCAGCAACAGACAAAAACACCAATTCGAGGTTCACAATAAATATCATAACGCTCGGCGGGATAAGAAGGCTTGGTAGATGTTTTCCCTCTAGCATTTTTTATAGGAAGAGACGCCAGAGCTGCTGCTCCGCTGGCCTGCGCAACAGTTTCGGGTATGTCCTTTGGTCCTTCAAACATTCCACAAACATAAATTCCTTCACGCGATGTACATAAAATACTATCGGACTGCGTTTTGGCAAACCCGAATCTATTAAGATCTATATGAAGACGTTCTGCCATAAGGCTGCTGTCAACGGAAGGAGAAATTCCAACAGACAGGACGACCATACCAAATACCTCTTCATTCATTTCATTTGTGTCAGGATCAACGTACGTAAGTACAAGCTCTTTTGTTGCCGGATTCTCGGCTACACGAGAGATCATTGACCTGATATAGCGGACATTGCCCTGTTGCTCGGCACGCTGGCAGTATGCGTCAAATCCCTTGCCCTGTGCTCTCAGATCCAGGTAGAAAATTGTGGAACTAAGGCCATCATGATGCTCCGTCGCTAAAAGGGCTTCTTTTGTAGCTGACATGCAGCATATTGAAGAGCAGAACTCCCTTCCATTTCTTATGGATTCTCTGGATCCGACGCACTGTATCCACGCAACTTTTTCGGGAACTTCCTTATCAGAAGGGCGGAGTACCTTCCCGTTATATGGGCCTGTTGCTGAAAGGATCCTCTCGAACTCCATATTTGTAATTACATTCTGATATCGTCCATAACCATACTCGGGAGTATTTTCGGGGTTGAACAATTCAAACCCGGGAGCAAGAATGACTGTACCCACTTTTATTGAAATATCTTCTTCCTGCTGATCAAAGCTAATTGCATTGCTTTTACAAAATTTTTCACATGCCCTGCACTTACCGTTTTTGAAGTAGATACAGTACTCTGGATCGATTGCATATACTAAAGGGGAGGCCTGAGGATAATCAATATATATGGCCTTACGATTCATTAATCCTTCATTGTAGTTGTCTTTCACTGTTACAGGGCATTTCTGGGCGCATAAACCGCAGCCAGTGCATTTATCTTCATCAACAAAACGAGGATGTTTTTTAATCCTTGCAGTAAAATTCCCGACCGATCCATCAAGATCGATCAATTCGGCCATAGTAATTATATCAATATCAGGATGGCTTTCACATGCTATCAGCTTGGGAGAGAGCATGCACATTGAGCAGTCATTGGTTGGAAATGTCTTATCCAGTTTGCTCATGCTGCCTCCGATGGAACCTTTTCGTTCCACAATATATACCTTAAAGCCCGATTCGGCTAAGTCAAGGGAGGCCTGAATGCCCGCAATTCCCGCACCTAGTATCAAAACGCTGCCAATTTGCTCTGTTGACGATATTTTTGTCATTTATTCGTTTATCGCTTTCCGTTGTGGCTGATTATCTAATGTATTGTGGAAAAGCCGGCCTTTCAATATGCCTTTATGCCTTAGGTATTCTGCTATTCATGGGATAGCACCTGAATTCAATAAAGCTTTGTTTTCAAAAGGGGAACAGGATCAACAATATGGCTCCTCAGCCATTTAAAAGTTCCTTTGAGCCCGAGTGCAAGTCCGATTAGTTCAGTAAAATAAAAGATCGGAATATAATATTTCTGTCCGAATTGCTCTGAGATATCATGCTGGTATAGATCAAGGTTATTATGGCACATCTGACAGGATACAATAATACATTCAGCTCCCGCTTCGATGGCTTTATCGTAGAGCTTTTTAACAAGTTTATTCACTATATCCTGGCGCGAGATGGAAAGGCTTGCTCCGCAGCAGTCTGTTTTATAAGACCATTCAATTACGTTAATTCCCAAGGCTTTTGCAATTCTATCCATATCGCAGGGATTTTCATATTCTTTACTCCGGGTAATTGCTGGTGGACGATTTGCCATACATCCATAATAGCAGACAGCTTTTAAGGAACTGAGAGGCTTGATAACACGGGATTGTATCTTTTTGAGCCATTCATTTTTTCCCATAAATGATGAGATGTTATATATCACAATATCTGACAAAGAAGCTCGATGTGCCCTTGCAAGACGGTTGTAGCAAAGAGGACACGGAACTAACATATCGTTAGATAGTTTTTCAGCCTGTTTAACATTATATGCAGATAGGGAAAGAGCAAGTTTTTCATCGAGAGTATGTGCTGATGTGGACCCACAACAGATCCAGTCAGGTAGTTCATGCAGGTCTATGCCTATTGCTTTACACACTGACCTGATTGATTGGTCATAGTGCCTTGCAGATGATTTTAAGGAGCACCCTGGGTAATATGTTAAATCCATTTGCTTGCTATCAAGAACCGAAAAGTCTGTTTATTGCGCGATTTCTGTTTCGTTTAAAGTTTAAAGGCAGTAAGGAGAGGCGGCCTTTTTTAAGTAATTTTAATCCTAACCGAAAGATGTTGAGAATATTCTGAAACTGTATCCTTTTTTCCCTTCTTGCTGTTTTTAAATGATAATCTATCATAAGGATAGTTTCATTTGCTCTGCCAAATCTTTTGATGTTGCTCAGGAAAGCCTCGTGAAAAGAAGCGGTTGGAATTTCTGCCGGCTTTTTCCCATGAGCCAGACATCGGTGTTTAAGGTAATCCATCAGCTTCGGAATATCTATCTGATTCGGACATCTGGTGAAGCATGTCTCACACGCTGAACACAGCCAGATGCTTTTTGAAGAATTAATCTCATCAATAAAACCGAGTTGAACCATCCTGATGATCTGATGTGGATAATAATCCATGGCAAAGGTAACAGGGCAGCCATTGGTACATTTCCGGCACTGATAACAGGAAAAGAGATCCAGCCCGCTTTCCGAAGCTACTGTTTTAGCAAAGCTGTAGTTTATTTTTTTTGGATCTTTGTTTGAGCTCATGAGATCTTATTGATTCAATCTCTTCGGGTTAAATTCCCCGAAGCTTGCTTCGCCTTGTCATCCCGGACTTGATAAGCCTGCCCCGGACCTCGTTTCGGGGGGACCCAGCCAAGCATGTTTCTAGACGGTTGATACCCCTAGCTTGCTGCGGGGTAGTTCATTTAAGTACAAAAAAAACTTAAAATGCAAAAAAATGTGTAGACCATATTTAAAGCCATCGTAAAAAGTCGTCACACCGGCCCCGCGTCAAGTTCGGGATAAATTCCAACCGGAGTCCAGATACCACTTAACTACCTAAAAACACTGGATTCCGACTTTCGTCGGAATGACGAAAAGTGGTGCTTTTCGACTTTTTACGAGTTCATAATATTTGGTTAACATGTCAGCAACTGCGTTTGCAAGCTCTTTTGATTAAATTTTTCATATCCTGATTGGAACTTAAAAAAAGGCCTTCAGAAGATTTTTCTACTGAAGGCCTTTTTAATGGGATAATAGATTCCAGAGAATATAAACGCAGTTCTATACCAGACCTTGATCCAGCATAGCATTTACAACCTTGACAAAACCGGCAATATTAGCACCTGCCATGTAATTGCCCTGCATTCCATATTCCGCAGACGCATCCAGACAAGTTTGATGAATACTTCTCATTATCATCTTAAGACGACTATCTACTTCTTCCCTTGGCCAGTTTAAACGCATACTGTTCTGTGCCATCTCAAGACCTGATACTGCCACACCGCCGGCATTGGCTGCCTTGCCCGGGGCATAAAAGAGTTTATTATCAAGGAAGATGTTAATAGCCTCTGGCGTTGACGGCATATTTGATCCTTCACTAACAAGTCTGACGCCGTTATTGACTAGATTTTGTGCATCTTTTCCGTTTATTTCATTCTGGGTTGCACAGGGAAAGGCGCAATAGGCATTGTGGTTCCATAGGGGATTATAGTCAAGTGATGTGTCCACCTCCGTGAAAACTGCTTCCGAGTATTTGTCAACATACTCACTGATCCTGCCGCGCCTGATATTTTTCAGCCTTTTTACAAACGCAAGCTTATCACTGTCTATTCCTTCTTCATCATAAATATAGCCCGATGAATCGGAAAGCGTGACAACCTTGCCACCCAGTTCAATGATTTTCTCAGCAGTATGTTGCGCTACATTTCCAGATCCGGAAACCAGACATACTTTCTCTTCCATACTGTCATTCTGAGTGGACAGCATCTCTGCAGCAAAATATACACAACCATAACCCGTTGCTTCGGGACGAATAAGGCTGCCGCCCCAGCCAAGGCTCTTGCCGGTAAGAACACCGGTAAACTCATTTCGGAGTCTTTTATACATACCGAAAAGATAACCAATTTCTCTGGCTCCAACGCCTATATCTCCTGCAGGCACATCGGTGTCCGGACCAATATGACGATAGAGTTCAGCCATGAAACTCTGACAGAAATGCATAACCTCATTATCTGATTTTCCCTTGGGGTCAAAATCCGATCCGCCTTTTCCACCTCCCATTGAAAGAGTAGTAAGGGCGTTTTTAAATACCTGTTCAAATGCAAGGAATTTAAGGATGCTTAAGTTAACGGACGGGTGAAACCGTATACCCCCTTTATAAGGTCCTATAGCACTATTCATCTGGATCCTGAATCCACGGTTAACCTGTACCTGTCCCTGGTCATCCATCCAGGGAACTCTGAACATTATAACGCGTTCAGGTTCCGTAATTCTTTCCAGAATTGCAGCCTGGCGATATTCCGGGTTTCGGTCAAGGACAGGCTGGACGGTTTCGAGTACCTCTTGTACTGCCTGGTGAAATTCCTTTTCATAAGGATCTCTTGAAATTATTGTTTTTAAAAATTCAGACATTATTACCTCCCTGTTTTTAATAAGTTAAAATCTATACAATCAAATATGTTTTCAGCTTTAGAATGTCAGTTAAGATGTCCTAAGTCGCCACGATCACGCACTGTGATTTTCTGCCATCGATTTTAACAGTCAAAGGCTTTTTTAATCTTACATGCCTTAAATAGTCAGTCTCGTTTGAAGTTGGCAAAGACGTTAACCATTCCCAGTCTAAAAAATCCTCTGAATTTTCGGTAATGGTTATATATTGTATGCCTAATGAAGTTATATTTTGAAAAAAATGGGATCCCTGAGAAGGATCGGCCTTGAGTTTTTCGGTTCTTAGCTCAACAATTGCCCCTACTCCTGAAATGTGTCTCCATTGAACAGGTATGCCAAGCCATCTGTCAGCAGAACCCCATCTCCCGGGGCCGATCAGGAGATATGGTCTTTTTTCAGCAAGCAGGATTGAATTTATCCTGCTTATTTCTTCAGCAATGATAACGGTTGATTCAGTTTTAAATGTATCGGGATTTACATATACAATATCCGAGATATTCTCATTCTTACCATTTCCAAGGGCCTGGCGGGATCGGCAGAAAGCCTTTTCAATATCGCGCGGAGTTATTTGTACATCAAATAATTCCTCATCAGCAACCATAGGTCTCATTTGAAGGAAATAGAAATTACTTTTATGTTGTTTGTTATTGCTGAGATTGACTGTAAATTCTATTTCAATTGGGCACCCCATGCCTTTTTGTCCGAGTTCAAGCAAGTCAGTAAGCAAATGAGGCAGCGGAAAGCTATTGTATTTCAAAACCTGTGCAAATGTTAAAATTTTAGGTCCAGGGATATATCCCGTATCTCTGATGCGGTGTTCCTCAGACACATATGTGCTCGCAAGTGTTCTGACAGGGTGTTCATTTTCTGCTTCATCCAGATCTCTTCTTTCGAGATTTGAATATACTTCGAAATTAAGCTCGTCAGGATAGTTCTTTATTTTTAAGGCATAGAAAAAACGCTGTGCATTAGCCAGCATATCATCAACCGTTGAAAACTGCGGCATTAAATTAGGATATTTGGGCGAAAAGCGGAGCGTCTTTTCTCCTTCCACAACTATTTTGCCGAAACCAAGGGCAATATGTGCAATTCCCTCTTCAGATTTCATCGGGGAGATAGGATAGAAATTGTGGGATTGAGCTACACCCGAAATGGAGGGATAGAAGTATCTGCCGTATTCCTGTCCTGCCAACTGCTGGATAATAACAGCCATGGCCTCATTTTGGGGCTGATTTGAAGTGCTTCTTGCAAACGCCTTGGGACCTTCATAATATGTAGAGGCATAGACCAGTTTGATGGCCGCAATAAGCTGCTGAAGCCTTCTGTATGGATCGGGATTATTATTGGGTACCATATATGTTTCATAAAGCCCTGCATAAGGCTGGAACTGCGCATCTTCAAGCAGGCTTGAGGATCGTACTGAAAGTGGTATTTTTACGCTGGACACAAAAGCTTCCAGATCTTTAATAAGCCATTCAGGCATGTTGGCTTTCAGGAAGGCAGCCGCCACTTCTTTGTCGGAAAAATCCTCTCTGGCAAATCGCTGAAGGCGGTTTTGTGTTACGAATGATTCAAAGCCATCGGTAGTAATAACAAGAGTCTTTGGAATTATTATATTTGTTTCAGGATAATTGCTGTAGATTGCAGGAGTCTGCTGGAGCTGTGCAGACATGAAGGCCAGTCCCCTTGCTTTACCTCCGAGGGAGCCTTCTCCGATTTTAAGGAAATCCATGATGTATGGATCAAAAGTGGAGGAGTTGAATTTTGCAACTATTCCTTTTTGCCGCCACCTCCGAAGTTCACGTATATTTGATACAATATAGAACCTCATATCTTCAGGGCTTTTTAATTCTCCGGAACGCAAAATTCTAAATTTGGATGCAAGAGCAATCTCTGAACGCGCCATAATCCAGTTGGAAAACTGGTCTCTTTTTGCATGATATAGAAGGGATTCATCAGGTATCCCTGAAACCTTTTTTTCAAGGGATCGAAGGTCGGATGCACGGGCAATTTCAGAACCATCCGGCATCCGAAAAATGAAATCTCCGAACCCAAGATGGGTCAGAAAGAAATCATGAAGCTCAGTGAGTAAATCCGGGGAATTCTTATCAAGAAAAACCGCCTGAATATTCTCTGCCTTATTCCTGTTTTTTGACTCAGCACTAAAGAGAAGAAGGGGCAGATAAGGCAATTCATTCCTTATTTTTTTAAGGAGCTTAACCCCTCCAGTGTTATCAATTTTACCATTCTTTGGGATTCTGGTGTCGGATATGATGCCGATTAGAAAATCCCGAAATCTATCGTACAAATGTAGACCCTGTTCATAGGTTTCAGCCAGGAGAATCTTGGGTCTTGCGCGCATTTTTAGAAGACGGTGTTCTTCATTTAGGCCGACTTGCAGCACGGCCTGTGTCTGCTTGACGATTTCCCTGTAGATAAGAGGCAGAAAATATGAATAATAGACAGGTGAGTCCTCCACCAGAATCAATACGCGTACCTGAGCCTGTTTTGTGTCAGGTTCAACATTAAGATGGTCTTCAGCATTCTTGACAAGAGCAAGGAGCAGATCGGAGTTCCCGGACCATACAAAGATTTTGTCAATTCCGCTGCAGTCTTTGTTTTCGGGAAGGGGATAGATTCCTCTGATGCTGTGGGTCAGGAGAAATACGGGTAATTCCGGCCTCATATTTTTTATTTCCAGGCCCAGAGAAAAACCATCCATATTATCCAGGTGAGGCATGGTAATAACCATGTCAAATTCTTTTTCGGCCAAAAGTTTCAGTGCATCATAGGCCGAAGACGTTCTTGTTACTCTGGGTGGCAGGCTCAGGTTTAATCCACTGTATTCGTTGACAATTCTGGATGCAAGGCTTCCATCTTCCTCCAGGATGAAGGCATCGTAGGGACTGGAGACAAGGAGTATTTCCCTCACCTTGATTTTCATGAGTTCATGAAATGTCTTGAAGTGAGAATAAAACTCACCGGGAAGACTGCTGTTTTCCATAACCACCGCTTTTGATATCCCTGGTTCATCAACAAGGCATCATTTATCGACAGAAAATCTCTGCTCTAAAACTGCAGGTCTGACTTTTTCTGGCGCCTTAATTGCTGATGAATCAGGGAATACGTTTTCAGGTTTATATTTTTATGAATCAATTATATTAAGTGCTTCTTCCCTGTAGGCATCCATAACATAGGGAATCCCTGTTATTTTTGCACATTCTTCGGTAAGGGAAAAGATGTCCTGCCTGCTGATATATTTTATTTCCCAGTTTCTTGATCCGGCCATTATCTGCTGGAGACCCACCTTTATCTTGTCTGTTGCGCTGAAGATTCCTATAGCGCCTAATGGAAGATCATCCGCTTCAGATCCGTATTTTTCCTTAAGAACTTCATAGTTCATAAAGATTTCAGCCTTTGTAGATCCGAATCTTGAGACTGTTGCAGGAAGTCCGCCATTTTCTCCTCTCAACCATTTTTCAGTGTTTTTGCCAACCATGCCGGGGATCATCAATGCACGGCCCATGCATACGGCTTTGCAGTAAGGTGCGCCAAGGGCCAATGCCTTAAATACATGGTCTTCAGAGGAAAATCCTCCTGCAAAAGCTATATCAGGCACAAATTTGCCTCTTTTTGCTAAACGTTCACATAACTCATAAGTCATTGAATGCAAATAGATGGAAGGAATGCCCCATTCGTTCATCATTCGCCAGGGGCTCATTCCTGTGCCGCCGGGAGCTCCATCTACGGTTAAAAGGTCTATGCCTGCATCACTTGACCAGCGTATGGCCATGGCCAGCTCCCTCATCGGGTAAGCGCCCGTTTTGAGAGTTACTCTCTTTGCCCCCAGCTTTCGAATCCTTTCAACTTCATTCATAAAGCCTTCCTGGTCAACGAATCCGAGGCGGGAGTGACGTTCAAAATGCTTAAGAGGGCCGGCCTTGAAAGATGCCTGAAATGCCGGGTCTTCAGGGTCGGGAGTCACGATGTAGCCGCGTCTTTTGAGTTCAATCGCCCTTTCAATAGAATCAACCTTGATTTCTCCTCCAATACACTTTGCACCCTGACCCCATTTTAGTTCGATAGTCTCAACCCCTAATTTTTCTATTACGTATTCAGCAACACCGTTTCGTGTATCCTCAACATTCATTTGAACAAGTATATCCCCGTAACCTTCATGATAGCGACGATATTCTTTTACACGACGGTCCATTTCAGGTGATTTTTTTATTAATCCATTGCTGTTATATTCCAGTTCAGGATCTATTCCACAGACATTTTCACCACAAACCAGGCTGATACCGCTTATTGCCGCTCCTATTGCAAAATGGCTCCAGTTTTTTCGTGCAATATCAGTGCTGCCGAGTGCGCCGGTAAATATTGGCACCTTCATCCTGACTTTTTCATTAACGCCATAGGATGTTTCTGTGCTGACGTTTGGAAAAGTTGCTTTATCCGGGTCTGCTTCCACCCCTTTTGCTCCCATGGCATAACCCATTATATTCAAATGAGAATAATCTACCGGATAATCTTTATCAGCTCCGGCAGTAACGCTTCCAAAGGGCTCTGGATAAAGCAGTTCCCTGCCACGGAATGTGGCTCTGAACATGTCACAGTTTCCCTTGCATCCGTCAACACACCTGCTGCATATTCCAGATTGAGGTGCTATATCGCGTGAACGATTTTTGGTTTCAAGTGCTTCATTGGCGTTTGGTCTTTGTAAGTTCATAATTCCTCCTGATTGATAAAAAACTGTTATTAAATGTCCAAATTGCATGCCTCATTTTGTCTCACTAAGATTAACAGCGAGCAACAGATTAAAGGACATGAGATGAGGAAAAACGCCGTAAAATAAAAAAGGGCACCAATCCCCATCAGGAAAAAGACACCCTTGTCTATTCACATATATAAGACCGCACGCCATTGTGCGCTTTTTCAGTAAAAAATCAGAATAAATAAGGAATAATTGCTTGTCAAGAAAAAAAGAATTCGGAAAGGCAGAAATAGGGTTTGGAGAATTATTTTATGGCGTGAGGTATGCTGGAGTAATACCCCAGTTCTTCAGAAAGAAGTATCGCTTCGGCAACGTCGCGCATGGATTTTCTGGAATCCATGCTTCTTTTCTGGAGCCACCGGTAAGCCTCGTCAGCCTTCATATTTCTTTGGTGCATAAGGATCTCTTTAGCCCGCTCAACTACCTTTCGGGTCTCCAGCTCTTCCTGGATAACTTTTGTTTTAACCATGAGTTCCGTATTGAGTATTGCAATTGCCGCCTGGTTAGCAACAGCTGTTATCAAGTTGACTTCTGTTTCAGAAAAATCATGAGGAACGGCTGTGAAACAGTTTAATACTCCGATTACTTTTTCATCCTTTACCTGAAGAGGAACACTTACCATTGATACGAGGCCCAGTTTCCGGGCCATTTCCTTCTCTTTGAACAGTGCCTCTTTCAGAACTTCCTTAACGATAAGCGGCTTGTTATTGGAGGCCACAAATCCGACTATTCCTTCATTCATATTCAAGGAACGGTCTTTAACATAGGCCTGGTCAATTGCCTGGGTAGCTTTAAGCCTGATTACGGGAGGCTTTTGACTTTCATCTACAAGCCACAGGGAACAGATTTCAACACCTGTTACTTTGGCAGTCACCATTACAATAAGCTTCAGGATATCTTCCAGATAAAGGTCAGAAGTGATAGCGCGGCCTATATCGGTTATAGCCTTAATATACTTATCATAGGTTTCGGGAATAGCTTTTTCCATAAAAGAGGCAACCTCAGATTCTTTTGTAATAATATAAAGAATAATAAAAAATATTCTGGTGCACATAAGTCAAAGGTGCATAGGTAAAAAGTAAGAATTAGGATATATTTATGGGCTTTATCTGTTAAGCCGAGAAAAAGAAAAAATCCTGGACAGTCTATCAGGAAATTTAACAGAAAACAGATTCTGTGGCTTTGTGTTTTTGTACCCTTGACCCTGTAACTATGGATAATAAAGAATAATATTGATTTAAGCGTTTAAAAGCAATAAAAATAATAATTGTTTTAAGAGAGCCCAATCAGAACAGGTGAAGAAGAAAATCAGATGAGGACTGCAAGAATTGGAATGGCACAGATCAATACTGCTACTCCGTACTGTGGAAGATCTAAAAGGAAATACAAAAAAGATATTGTGCTTCCGGATTCCGGGTAAAGAGACTGTGTCATAATTCATTTTTTTGTCCCAGCCAGAGGCTGGTAAAATTTCGATGCGAAGCGAGAAATCTTTGTTTCAGTAATTTTATAGCGTTAAGATTCCTCATCACGCCATAGCGTGATTCGGAATGACATTTTTTATAATTTCGAAACATTCTGCAAGCCCGTAAGGCTTTTTACAATTTCATCAATGTTAGATTGTGAATTTGATCCTGCTGAAACTTGGGCTGTTTACATCATCACATAGAGTTCCCTTATCCTGTCTCTGGTTATTATGTTTTGCCAATCAGCTCCCAGGGCGTTTTCCCAAAGGGGTTCAAGCATAAGGGCAACATTGATCATTTTTCCCATCTTATCATCATCAATGTTTCTTACTATATCTCCCGGAAGATTAATGCCTTGTTTTTTCATCATAAGGCGGAATTCCCTGACTCCTTCGGGATAATATTCTTCAAGCTGATTGAAGACTATGCAATTGCCGATTCCGTGATGAATTCCAAGGGCATAAGAAAGTCCATAGGAAAGGGCATGACATATTCCCACCTGGGAATAGGCGATACTCATGCCTCCAAAATAAGATGCCATCATCAGTTTTTCATCTTTATTCTGACTATTCTCCAGAAAAACCTCACGGCAAAGTTCGAGAGCTTTTTCTCCGTAGACTTTACTAAATGTATTCAGATATGTTCCTGACAAAGATTCTATACAATGAATATAGCAGTCCATTCCAGTATAGAATCTCTGATCAGAAGGAGCCCCTGATAGCAGTTCAGGATCGAGAATAATCTGGTCAAATACCGTGAAATCGGAATTGATTCCAAGTTTTTTTTCAGGGCCTATAAGAATTGCGGTGCGTGATGCTTCAGCCCCTGTCCCTGAAAGGGTCGGGATGCCAACGTGATAAACTGCAGGATTTTTTATCAGGTCCCATCCCTGATAATCTTTTGATGATCCGGGATTAGTGAGCATTAGGGAGACGGCTTTAGCAAGATCCATAGTACTGCCTCCTCCTATGCCAATGATTCCTTCCGGCTGTTTATCGGAGAAGGCCTTTATTTTGTCAGTCAGGGCATCAACGTATGTTGTTTTCGGTTCATCATCAACATTAACATATAAAAGCAGGTCACGGTTTTTTACCGGAACCCTTTCACTCAGCTTTGCATCCGAAAATACGTCATCCAGCAAGAAGACAATAAAGGAATTATTATTTTTCCTTTTATCTAAAATAATTTCGTCAAGCCGGTCGAAACTTCCTCTCCCAAATGAAATATGGGAAACCGTTTTAAAATTTTTAAGCATTATTTTAGCCTTCCATCTATATTATTTCTTTAAACATAATAGAGTCACGAATGGGGGTGGTTTCATGAATAACTTCAACCCGCCAATATAGATAACATTTTTTCAATACGCTCATGGATTGCTTCGTCTGTCCATGAAAGTTTTATCTGCATTGAAATAGCTCTGCTTATAATACCATCTGACTGTGGAAGCGATATATTTACATAGTCCGGCAATTCTTTAAGCAGGCTGACAGAAATCTTAGAAGCGGATTTTAGATTCCTGATATGATCCCATTTTTTTATATAATGCCAGTTATTGTCATACCAATAAAAGCATGAGTCAACACCTGCATTTGTTAGAGAACCGGCAACCTCTCTGGCCCTTTTTTCATCGGGTAAAAGGAATGAAAGGAAAGTTGCAGAGTCTCCTCCTTCATCGGGAATTGTTCGGAAGGTGATTTCCGGTGATTTTTCAAGGGCCCTTTTAATGATTGATTTGTTTTTACGCTGTTTTGTTAAAATAAAATCAAGCTTTCTCAGCTGAGCCAGACCCACTGCCGCATTTAACTCGCTGATTCTGAAATTTGAACCGATAATGGCATGGCCCTCAAGACCCCTGTCATTACCCACATGATCATGCCCATGATCGGCATAGGCATCGGCTGTTTTATAAAGTTCCTGTGACTTGGTTACTATCGCACCGCCCTCTCCACAGGTGATAGTTTTTACTGGATCAAAAGAAAAACAACCCATCTGGCCGAAGGTACCTAAAAATTTACCTTCGAATGTGGCACCGATTGCCTGGCATGCATCTTCTATAAGAACAAGCCCCCTTTTTTCACAAAGGTCACGTATCTCTTTTATGCGAGCCATTGCTCCGCACATATGAACAGGCAATACGGCCTTTGTCCGGGGAGTAATTGCTGTCTCAATACCTTGAGGGTCAAGGCACAATGTTTCATCGATTTCGGCAAATACAGGTATTGCGCCGGTATGTAAGACGGCTTCGACCGTTGCTACAAAAGTAAAGGGAGGAACAATAACCTCATCTCCGGCTCCAATCCCGCATGAAGCAAGGGCAGTATAAAGGGCAGTGGTACCGCTGGAACAAAGGTGGCAGTATCCTGCTCCGATACGCTCAGCTAATTCTTTTTCAAAGGTTTTCGCCTTCCAGTTTCCCTTTCGTACCTGATCAAAACCATAGCGGAACAGGACTCCTGTATCAAGGACATCTTGAACTTCCTTTCTTTCCTCCTCACCAAATATTTCAAAGCCTGGCATATGTAAATTCCTCCTGAAAATATTAGTTCTTTATAAAGGGCATTTTTGTAAGATTATTCTTCTATCAGTTATGCTTTATTTATAGGGAAGCTGAACTGACCTCATTTTGTAGTGAATAATAGAAAAAAACTTATAATAAATCATCTTTAAAAAATACATATGGAACATAAGGATTGATACCTACTTGTAATGTTTTGGATTTACGTCATGTTTTTTGACCTTGTATCCAAAAATACGTTCAGTCGTCTTAAGGGCTATAGCAGCCTGTCTTATATTACCCCTGCTGCTTTTCAGGGCGTCAATGAGCAAATCTTTTTCGAATCTATCAACGGCATCGACAAATGACTGGGTCTGTTGAGTGCCTGTATCCTGAGCCGTTTGAAGTGTGGGAGGTAAATGGTAGCTGTGAATTACCTGATCATCACAAAGCAAGACTGCCCTTTCCATACAGTTTTCAAGTTCCCTGACATTACCCGGCCAGTGGTACTGAGTTAATGCGTCAATTGCGGGCGTTGAAATCCTTTTAATATCTTTGTTGTACTCGCGTGAATATTTTTCCAGGAAATAGTCTGCCAGCAAAAGAAGGTCAGCCTCTCTTTCCCTTAAAGGAGGAAGGTATATTGGGTATACGTTCAGACGATAAAAAAGGTCCTCTCGAAAAAGTCCGGAATCAACCGCCTTAGCCAGGTCCTGATTTGAAGCTGCAATAAGGCGGATATTGACTTGCATGGTTGTGGTCCCGCCTAATCTCTCAAGTTCTCTTTCCTGAAGTATCCTGAGCAGCTTTCCCTGGCTTTCAAGGGCAAGCGAACCGATTTCATCTAAAAAGATAGAACCTCCATTGGCCAGTTCAAACTTGCCTGCCTTTTGACGGCTGGCACCTGTAAATGCCCCCTTTTCATAACCGAACAGTTCCGCTTCGACCAGATTAGCCGGTAATGCTGCACAGTTAATTTTTATCAATGGCTTGTCTGAGCGCAGGCTGTTAAAGTGAATAGCATTGGCAACGAGTTCCTTGCCTGTTCCGCTTTCTCCAAGAAGGAGGACATTGGCATTGCTTTTGGCCACCTGTGTTATCAGGTAGAACACCTCCTGCATCTTTCGGCTGTTGCCAATAATATTAGTGAAGCTGTATTTTTTATCGAGTGTTTTTTTTAGCCGCATATTTTCCTGCCTTAGTTGTTCCGTTTCTCTGTTCAACTTCTCCAGCAGGGATACCTTCTGAGCAATCAGGCCGCTGATTACTGTTAACAGTCTAACATCTTCATCCAAAGGGCTGTCACTGTCAAAGACACGGTCAACACTGAGAGTACCGATTACTCTTCGGCCTTCCTTTATGGGCACACATATAAATGAAATTTTTGATTTATCTATCTGGCTCCTGGCCCCTGTCTTATCAAGAAAAAGCGGTTCAGCATCAATATGTGGAACAACCATTGATCTTCCCGATTCAATAACTCGTCCTGTAATGCCTTCACCTAATTTGTATCTGCCCCTTGTTTTCTCTTTTTGTGAAATACCATGAGCGAGCTCAATATGGGTCTCGGATGCATCACGGTTTAATAGGGTAATGGATCCACGTTTCATGCCGAGAAGTTCTGATAACATGTCGAGGATTTTATAAAGGGATTTTCTCATGTCAAGGGTGGCATGAATAGCCTTTGTTATTTCGTAAAGGCATGCAATTCTATCCGGTCCGGATTTATTACTTTTTCCAGTCGTAATTTTTCTTTGATTTTTCATATCCTTTTTACCCATTAGGAGTTATAGTGCCTCTTATATGTCTGTATACCTATTTTGCCCATGGTTAAAGGCTGAATAGCTTAGCTTATGAACAACGGAGATATTGTTGTTTTCAGCATAGAAGATATGCAAAATGCTAAAAGCCTTTCTGATATTTACATTTTTGTCATTAATATATATACATTACTACAATATTGTAAATTAAATTTTTACTCCGCCAGGTATAAAAAAAGCAACCTATTGATAAAAGGCTATAATAAGGCTTTTTGATAATCTGGCATCATAATTGCTTTTGTAGAGATTATCGAGTTCATTTAATAAAAATATTTTCTTTTGGAGGAAGACAAATGATATGTCGAACTATTGAGGATGTTAAAAAAGTCGTTAATGATAAAAAAATCAGCTTTATACAGTTCTGGTTTACTGATGTACTGGGCTATCTGAAAAGTTTCGCTGTCACGCCATCGGAACTGGAGGAGGGTTTGACAGAAGGAATGGGTTTTGATGGTTCATCCATTGAAGGATTTGCGAGGATCCATGAAAGCGATATGATCGCAAAGCCTGATCCAACCACATTTGAGATGGTACCCTGGAGAAATAATGAGCGCCCTGTAGGAAGAATGTTCTGCGATATTCTTAATCCGGACGGCAGTCCTTATGAGGGAGACCCGCGCTATGTGTTCAAGCGGCTTCTGAAGCAGGTAGCTGAAAAAGGATACACTTTTTATTTGGGGCCGGAGCTTGAATATTTCTATTTCAAAGATTCAAAATGCACTGAGGTCCTTGATATGGCAGGCTATTTTGATTCACGCCCCATAGATATGGGCGGAAACCTGCGGAGAGAGACAATATTCGCATTGCAGGACATGGGTATTCAGGTCGAGTACAGCCATCACGAAGTTGCCCCAAGTCAGCATGAGATTGACCTTCGCTATGATGAGGGACTCAGGATGGCTGATAAAACAATGACATATCGTGTGGTTGTAAAGGAAATAGCAAGGCAGAACGGTGTGTATGCCACCTTTATGCCTAAGCCTATTTTCGGCCAGAACGGCAGTGGAATGCATGTCCATCAGTCATTATTCAAGGGAGATAGAAACGCATTCTATGATCCTGGTGATAAATATCAGCTGTCAGAAATAGCCAGGTATTACATAGCCGGCTTGATGCGCCATGCTCCGGAGATTACAGCTGTGACAAATCAGTGGGTGAACTCCTACAAACGTTTGGTACCTGGCTATGAGGCCCCTGTATATGTGTCATGGGCAAGGAGAAACCGCTCTGCCATGATCAGAGTGCCTATGTATAAGCCAGGAAAAGAAAAGGCGACCAGGGTTGAATTTCGTTCTCCTGATCCTTCCTGCAATCCGTATCTTGCATTTGCTGTAATGCTGGGTGCAGGACTTGAGGGTATAGAAAAAAAATACGATTTGACAGACCCTATTGAAGAAGACATCTATGAAATGAAGCCTTCAGAGAGAAAGGCACATGGAATTAAGGATTTGCCGGGCAATCTCTATGCCGCAATCCTTGAAACAGAGAAAAGTGAACTGGTCAAAAAGGTCTTAGGAGATCATGTCTTCAATAAATTCATTGAAAACAAAAAGATCGAGTGGGATACGTACAGGGTTCATGTAAGCCGGTTCGAACTTGATAAATATTTACCCGTTTTATAGGCACAGGTATTTTAGTATTTGAATAGCTGACCGGTATATGCCGGTCAGCTATTTAGCAGGCTGATTAATAACATCAATTATAACTTGAACATTTAACAACTCAACAACAGGGAGAAAAAGAGAAAAATGAAAGACGAGGCAACAACCATTGTAGGCCAGAACCTCTTTGGCTTCCAGGCGGCCTTGCAGGAGGCCGGCTCAAGTCTGGAGGAATATCTTGATAAATATTATCTCAACAACTGGATGGGGGAAACACTGTATGCAGCCATGGCAATAAGGACAACCTTTGTCAATGCCATGCAGCAGTTTCTGGCGGATGAAGGGTTGTTCAACCTTGAACGGGTACAGATGAGCCCTATGACCGACCCATTGGCCCATGATGTGGAGCATGTACCGAATATTCATTACAAAGGCCAGCTTTATGTTACGACTCACAGCATGATTTATTCAAAGTTCCTTGCATGTTTTAATCCCAGGATAAAGGGAGTTTTTGTTGATTCACCCAACATAAGGCTCGAAATCGAAAGCCCTGACAGGATTCAGAGGGGAAAGTACCTTGTGGATTTCAGCCAGATGGATGTGGAAGTAAGAAGAAACAGAGGCATAGATCTGGAAACCTATTTGAGTAAACCGGACAGAGTAAAGGCCATTCTGAGAGAGGATATGGAAAAGGGGCTGGATCTGTTTGAGCGTTTAATCATCAATTCCATGACAAGGATTTTGGAGAAGAATAAGGACGAATTAAAGGCCCTTGGTGTAACCATTGAAGTGCCTGAACAACCTTTCCCTCGTTTTTTGTGTGACAGGGCAAAGGAGAAGTATGGCCGGGATTATGAAGTAAAGGCAGGAGAAGAGACAGACAAACAGTTTTTCTGGATTACCGGGATATTGAGGGAGAATTATGATCTTATATACCCATATCTGAAGTCGGATGGAAAGGTCTCTCCGTCTGAGATAACCTCTGATATGATATACAACTATGACCTTTGTGCAAAGAGCATTATCAGGGATACAGGGAAGCAGACCTCTACACTGGAGATTTTGTCTGGCGCTGTCAGGGAATGGCTTCATGAGGCAATAGTGGAGAGGCTGCTTGACAATGGGATAATTCCTTGCAGCCCTGTTTTCAGTGATGGAAATATCACAAACATTGATGAACTCGGAGGCTACGGTCCTTTTCTGATGATGACCGCAAAAAGAGATGCTCAGGCAAGGTCTCTGTTTCCTGAAACTTATGGTGGAGGAGTAGGTGTTGAGAGAACTCTTTATGCTATCCTCCGCGGACCGGTACTTGATAAAATCGATAATATCACCTGTTTCGGTAAAAATCCCGATAGCCATCAGCTATACCTGTTTTAAACGAGAAATATAGAAAAAATAGACCAGAAAGGTTAAGACCTGTGAAGGGCCTATATGACAAAAAATTTGAGCATGATGCTTGCGGGGTCGGATTTGTAGTCAATATTGAAGGCACCAAAAGCCATGCCATTGTGGAAAAGGGGATTGAAGTCCTTAAGAACCTGGAACACCGCGGTGCTATAGGCGCTGATATGAATACAGGTGACGGTGCCGGTATCCTGTTTCAGATCCCTGATGCTTTTTTCAGGCGCGAAGGCGAGATGCTGGGCTATCATTTGCCGGAGACTGGATGCTACGGAATCGGTATGATTTTTATGCACCGTTCATCGAATCTGGCTGAAAAATGCCGTGCCATCATAGAAAAGACTATAAATGAGGAGGGCCTCGGGTTTATTGGCTGGCGAAATGTCCCTGTTGACGAAGGAGCGATTGCCGGTCAGGCAAAAGACAGGCAGCCGATCATTCTTCAATGCCTTATTGACGGAAAGGGCCTGAAATGGGCAGGTCTTGAACGCAGGCTTTTTATTGTCCGCAGAGAGATTGAAAGGCTGGTATCAAGTACAACAGGAAATGAGATCCCTTTCTATATCCCAAGCATGTCCTGCAGAACTATTGTCTATAAGGGGCTCTTCACTGCTACACAGTTGCCGCTTTTTTACAGGGACCTGAATGACCCTGATGTTACAAGTTCACTTGCCGTTGTCCACCAAAGATACAGCACAAATACTTTTCCTTCGTGGGAACTTGCCCAGCCTTTCAGGTATCTTGCTCATAACGGGGAAATAAACACCCTGCGGGGCAATCTAAACCTGATAAGATCGCGTGAGTCATGCCTTAAATCGGATCTGTTTGGAGATGAAATAGGAAAAGTCCTCCCTGTTATAAATGAAACAGGAAGCGATTCTTCATGTCTGGATAATGTCCTGGAATTACTTGTAAACGCAGGGCGGTCTCTCCCCCACTCGATGCTGATGCTTGTACCCGAGGCATGGGGAGATAAATACCCGATGGGGCATGATCAGCGCGGGTTCTTTGAGTACCATGCAGGGCTTATGGAGCCCTGGGACGGACCGGCGGCGATAGCCTTTTCCAATGGAGATCAGGTAGGCGCAATGCTTGACAGAAACGGCTTGAGGCCTGCCCGTTATACAATGACAAAATCAGGCTTTATGGTTTTTGCCTCTGAAGCTGGTGTGCTGGATATTCCTCCTTCCGATGTGGTCGAAAAGGGTGCTTTGCGGCCGGGTCAGTTGATTCTGGTTGATCTTGACAAGAAACGCGTGATTAAAAACTCTGAAATAAAGACAATATGTGCCAGACAACAGCCTTATCGCAGATGGGTCGAGGAAAATAGAATTACACTGAGGGGATTTTACGGTGATGTGGCCTCTATTAAACCTGATCTTGATAGAATTTTATTCATGCAGAAGATGTTCGGATATACCAGGGAAGACCTTGAGATGATCCTTGGCCCGATGGCCTTAAACGGATATGAACCGGTCGGTTCAATGGGCGCTGATACGCCTCTGGCTGTTTTGTCTGAAAGAAATCAACTGTTATATTCCTACTTCAAGCAGCTTTTCGCACAGGTTACCAATCCTCCTATTGACCCGGTGCGTGAGGAGCTTGTCATGTCATTAATGACCTTTATCGGCAATCCAGGTAATATACTTTCCGAGGTACCGCGGAACAGCCGCCTGATAAAACTGAGGCACCCGATACTTGCAAACGAAGACCTGGTTCGCCTAAGGGACATGAATGTGCATGAATTCCGATCCGCGACCATGGCCCTCGGTTTTCCTGCCGGAGGTTCCGGCAGATATCTGGCCTCAGCTATTGATCAGCTTTGCAGGACGAGCGAAGAAAACCTAAGAAAGGGTTGCAGGATACTTATTCTGAGCGACCGCGGTCTTGCTGGCAGCCTTACGCCTATTCCTGCCCTGCTTGCCGTATCTGCAATCAACCAGCACCTGCTTAAAAAAGGCATGAGAACAAAGGCCGGACTTATAATTGAAACCGGTGAGGCCAGAGAAGTTATGCATATGGCAATGCTTCTTGGTTTCGGTGCTACTGCGGTAAATCCTTACCTTGCATTCGAAACTATAGCAGAGATGGTTTTAAAAGATGAACTCAAACAAGGCATAGGTATTGCTGAAGCCCTTGAGAATTATATCAGAGCCCTTTGCAAGGGGCTTTTAAAAATCATGTCCAAAATGGGGATATCTACCCTACGGAGCTACAGGAGTGCGCAGGTTTTTGAGGCGGTGGGGCTTGGCAGGGATTTGGTTGACAAGTACTTCCCGGGGACATCCTCACGCATAGGAGGGATAGGCCTTAATGAAATCGCAGCGGAGGCGAATGCAAGGCATGAGAGTGCACACAATAAAATTCACGGCACACATGAAATCCTGCCGAGCGGGGGTCATTACAGATATCGGAGGGATGGAGAAAGGCATCTGTGGTCTCCGGGATCAATCACCCTGCTTCAGAAGGCGACAAGGAATAATGATTACAGCCTGTATAGTGAGTATGCCGGGCTGATCAACAACCAGGCTAAAGCCCTTTATACCCTTCGCGGCATGTTCAGGTTCAGGAATACAAAGCCTGTCCCTGTTGACGAAGTTGAACCAGCATCGGAGATAGTAAAGAGATTTGTAACAGGCGCCATGTCATTTGGCTCCATAAGCAGGGAGGCTCATGAGACTATTGCTATCGCCATGAACCGCATAGGAGCTAAGAGCAACAGCGGCGAGGGCGGGGAGGATTCAGCCCGTTACAAACCCCTGCCGAACGGCGACAGACGGTCAAGTGCAGTTAAACAGGTTGCGAGCGGCAGATTCGGTGTTACCACAGAATACCTGGTTAATGCCAGGGAACTTCAGATAAAGATCGCACAGGGAGCCAAGCCAGGAGAAGGAGGTCAACTGCCCGGACACAAAGTAAACGAGGAAATTGCGAAGGTGCGTCATTCTACACCTGGAGTGACACTTATTTCGCCTCCCCCTCACCATGATATTTACTCAATTGAAGACCTGTCTGAGCTTATCTTTGACCTGAAAAATGTGAATCCGGAAGCTCGTATTTCGGTCAAGCTTGTATCAGAAGTCGGGGTTGGTACGATTGCCGCAGGTGTATCAAAGGCGCATGCCGACATGGTTCTGATAAGCGGATATGACGGCGGTACGGGCGCATCGCCTCTTTCATCCATCAGACATGCAGGAATGCCCTGGGAACTGGGACTTGCAGACACACATCAGACACTTGTATTAAATAATCTTCGAAGCCGGATCAGGGTCCAGGTTGACGGTCAGATGAAGACAGGCAGGGATGTAATTATTGCAGCGCTGCTGGGGGCGGAAGAATATGGTTTTGCCACCGCTGTGTTAATCGTCCTTGGTTGTGTAATGCTAAGAAAGTGCAACAGCAATGCATGTCCTGTGGGTATTGCTACTCAGGATCCTGATCTTAGAAAATATTTCAAAGGGAAACCGGAATACGTAGTCAATTATTTCAACATGATCGCTGAGGAAGTACGTGAACTTATGGCATTGCTGGGATTCAGGAGAATGGATGATCTCATCGGCAGGTCTGATCTGCTTGAAATGAACAGTGCCCTGGATTTCTGGAAGGCAAAGGGGCTTGATTTCTCAGGTATATTTTACCGACCGGAGGTTAAAGGTGACATGCCCTGCAGATGTGTTGAGATGCAGAGACACGATATTGAAAAAGTTCTGGACAGAGAACTTATTTCACTCTCATGGGAATCTCTCGAAACAAAGAAAAAGACTGCTATTCAGCTCCCTGTACACAACACCGACAGGGCTGTAGGGGCAATGATATCAGGCGAGGTTGCTAAACGGTTTGGAAATGAGGGCCTGCCGGATGACACGATTACCTGCAAATTTGCTGGTGCTGCGGGTCAGAGTTTTGGGGCTTTTCTGGCAAAGGGTTTGACTTTCATACTTGAAGGGGAAGCAAATGATTATCTGGGTAAGGGACTGTCAGGCGGAAAGATAGTTGTTAAACCATATCCAGGTTCAGATTATAATCCATCAGAGAACATAATTGCAGGCAACATAATCCTCTACGGTGCAACTGCCGGCCAGGTGTATATACATGGAAAGGCCGGAGAGAGGTTTGGAGTCAGAAACAGCGGTGTATATGCCGTGGTGGAGGGTGTAGGGGATCATGGCTGTGAATATATGACAGGCGGAAGGGTCGTTGTTTTAGGGGAAACCGGTATAAATTTTGCCGCCGGGATGAGCGGGGGGATTGCTTACGTCTATGATCCCGAGCGGCTCTTTGACAACCGCTGCAATCTGGACATGGTGGACCTGGAACTGGTAGCGGATGAAAATGATATCCAGGAATTAAAGGAGATGATCAGCTGGCACCTTATATATACATACAGCGCAAAGGCACAGTCAATCCTGGACAACTGGGAAGCATGCCTCCCGTTTTTTGTTAAGGTCTTTCCCATGGAGTACCGGAGAGTACTCGGAAAGATGAGCAGGGAAGACGTTGCCATTGAGCGACAGGAGATACAGCATGGATGAGAAGGCGTCATTTATCAGGTATCCACGGAGAGACGCTTCATATCGTCCAGTATATGAACGTCTGAGGGATTACAACGCCGTAGAGTTGTCCCTGACCTTTGAAGATACCCTTATGCAGGCTGAACGGTGCATGGAGTGCGGCACGCCTTTCTGCCATGCCTACGGGTGTCCTCTGGGAAATATTGTTCCTGAATTCAATAATGCTGCACGAATGGCAAACTGGAAGAAGGCTCTTGATCTTTTACTGTCAACCAACAACTTTCCGGAATTTACAGGCCGTATCTGTCCTGCACCCTGTGAAGCCTCGTGCGTTGCAGGAATCAATCGAGATCCTGTGAATATAAGGCAGATCGAACTGGCAATTATTGAAAAGGGTTTTGAGAATGGCTATATACATGCGGAATTGCCTTCTATCAGATTCAAGGAGAAAGTGGCCATTGTTGGTTCGGGCCCGGCCGGGCTTGCTGCAGCCGATATGCTGAACAGATCAGGGTATGATGTGACTGTCTTTGAAAGCAGTAAGAAGCCGGGAGGCCTTCTCAGATATGGGGTGCCTGATTTCAAGCTTGAAAAGTGGGTAGTTGAACGTCGCATAGACCTGATGAAAAAACAGGGGATTGTTTTTGAAACCGGTGTGAAAGTCGGGAAGGATATTTCATACGGTTATCTATCAGGGCATTTTGATGCAATATGCCTTGCATGCGGGCCCGGTGAGCCTCGGGATTTGCCTGTTCAGGGACGAAGTTTAAAAGGTATCTATTTTGCAATGGACTATCTGGTTCAGCAGAACAGGAGGATTTCAGGCGAGAAAGCAGACCCGTCACAGGAAATTACTGCCTCAGGAAAGACAGTTGTAGTTATAGGCGGCGGAGATACCGGCTCAGACTGCCTTGGAACAGCCCTGCGTCAGGGTGCAGAAAAGGTATATCAGTTTGAGATCATGCCTGAACCTCCGACTGAAAGGCCTGAATCAACTCCGTGGCCAGAATGGCCTGCAATACTGCGCGAAACTCATGCACACAAGGAGGGAGGGGAAAGACGCTGGTCTGTTATGACCAAGGAATTCATGGGTGAAAACGGAATCCTGAAAGGGCTGCGATGTGCTGAAGTGGAGTGGAAGACAACCGAAGAAGGAAGGGTTCATGTGCCTGAAGAAATACCCGGAACGGAATTTGATGTAAAAGCCGATCTTGTTATCCTTGCAATGGGTTTTGTGGGCCGGAAAAAGACCGGTATTGTTGAAAGATTTGGAATTGAACTGGACAGCAGGGGAAACATCAGGGCTGATGAGCGTAATATGACAAAGGTAAGCGGGTTGTTTATTGCGGGAGACATGAATATGGGGCAGTCACTGGTTGTCAGTGCGATAGCGGATGGCAGAAGGGCGGCTCAGGGAATTATGGCATATTTGGCAAAAAGGGCAGGAAAAAAGTGATTTCAATTATTGATTATGAAGCCGGAAACCTGAAAAGCGTTGAGCGTGCCCTGAAAAAACTTGGATTTGCCTGCATTATAACTCAGAATAAGGAAGAAATTAACAGATCCGAAAGGATCATATTCCCCGGGGTAGGGGCAGCAGGGAAGGCAATTGCTGATTTAAGAAGGCTTGGTCTTGATAATGTTCTGATAAAAGCATTTGAGGAGGGTAAGCCCATTCTCGGGATTTGTCTGGGTGCCCAGATAATACTTGAAAAGAGCGAAGAAAATCTCACTAAATGCCTTGGATTGATTCCAGGAGAGGTAAGATTATTTCCCCGTCCTCTATTCTCATCTGATAAAGAGCGTCTCAAAATTCCCCACATGGGCTGGAACGGCATAGAGATAATAAAAAGGCATCCGGTTTTAAATGGAGTCGGGCCGGATGATGAATTCTATTTTGTTCATTCATATTATGTTAAACCCGCTTCAGACGAATATTTAATCGGAGTTACCGAATACGGGATAGAGTTTTGTTCCATAATAGGATACAGAAATTTGATTGCCGTACAATTTCATCTGGAAAAGAGCGGCTCCCCCGGTCTGAGAATACTGAAAAATTTCTGCAAATGGGATGGAACCTATAATGCTTAGCAAAAGGATCATACCCTGCCTGGATGTAAGGGATGGTAAGACCACCAAGGGAATAAAATTTAAAGAAAATATAGATATTGGTGATCCTGTGGAGATGGCCAGATTCTATTATGAAGAGGGGGCTGATGAGATTGTCTTTTATGATATTACAGCGTCGAGTGATCGCCGTGATATTATGATTGACGTAGTTCGTCGCGTAGCTGAAACTATTTTTATACCCTTTTCTGTTGGAGGGGGGATCAGGACAATTCAGGATATGCGCAGTGTTCTTCTGGCAGGTGCCGAGAAGGTAAGCGTCAACAGCGGGGCTGTTGAAAATCCAGGGATCATATCACAAGGGGCTCTTGCCTTTGGAAGCCAGTGCATTGTGCTCGGAATGGATGTAAAAAAGGTCAAAAAATCAAAAGAAATCCCTTCAGGTTATGAGATAGTAATTCATGGCGGAAGAAAAAATACAGGCATTGATGCACTTTATTGGGCCAAAAAGGCTGAAGAATTGGGCGCAGGAGAAATATGCCTGAATTCCATTGATGCGGACGGCACTAAAGAAGGATATGAGTTGATACTGACCTCACTTATCTCTGATAATGTAAATATCCCGGTAATAGCATCAGGAGGTGCGGGTAGCATAGAACATATTTATGAAGCGCTGGTAAATGCGAGAGCGGATGCGGCCCTGATAGCTTCTGTTGTACACTATGAAACCTTTTCAATCAGAAATATCAAAGAGGAACTGAATTCCCGCGGGGTTAAGGTACGCAGGGTATGGTAAGAATCAGAAAAATAATATGAAAGCATTACTGGCATTGGAAGATGGGAAGGTTTTTACCGGCAGATCCTTTACCGGTCACGGAGAGACAGCAGGAGAGGTCGTTTTCAATACGAGCATGTGCGGTTATCAGGAGATATTGACTGATCCTTCATACTGCGGCCAGATGGTTAATATGACATATCCTTTGATCGGCAACTATGGCGTCAATGAAAATGATGTCGAATCTGAAAGGATACAGGTCAAGGCAATGCTGGTAAAAGAATACCAGAGATATCCCAGCAACTTCAGATCGCAGGGAGATCTCTCGTATTATCTTCAGTCAGGACATGTGCTTGGAATTGAAGGAATTGATACAAGAGCCCTCACAAGACATATAAGAGTACAGGGGGCAATGAAGGCTGCGATTTCAACATTGGACCTGAATCCTGTCTCAATGGTGGAAAAGGCAAGGCGGTCACCAGCTATGGCCGGCCGTGACCTGGCCTGTGAAGTTACATGCAGGGAGCCCATGGCCTGGATGAACAATCGGTTGGTAAGGATTCCTGGAGGGCTTGAAGGATTTAAATGGCCTGAAGGTAAAAATACATGGCGTGTAGTGGCCATAGACTTTGGAGTTAAACTTAATATACTCAGGGAGTTGGATAAGAGAGGGTGTTCCGTCATTCTCCTGCCGGCATATGCGGATAGTGAGGCTGTTAAAAGGCTAAAACCGCATGGGCTTTTTCTGAGTAACGGGCCCGGAGACCCTGCCGCAGTGACCTATGCAGTAAAGACTATCAGAGACCTGATAGGCAGTATTCCTATATTCGGGATATGCCTCGGACATCAGCTGATTGGACTGGCCCTTGGAGGTAAGACATTTAAACTGAAATTCGGTCATCGCGGAGCAAACCAGCCTGTCCTTAATCTTGCAACAGGCCGGGTTGAGATAACCTCTCAGAATCATGGCTTCTGTGTGGACATAGAGTCACTAAATGATCCTGATATCGAAGTAAGCCATATTAACCTCAATGACAGGACAGTTGAAGGGCTTGTACATAAGAAATTCCCATTGTTTTCAGTCCAGTATCACCCTGAGGCCTCCCCCGGACCTAATGATGCTACATATCTCTTTGACAGGTTCATAGGGATGATGGAACATACTTTATGAACCTCTAATAACTCTAATATCAGATAATTGTCCATAGACAGGACTTTAAATAATTATGCCTAAACGCTCCGATATAAAAAAGATTCTTATAATCGGCTCAGGTCCGATAGTAATAGGGCAGGCATGTGAGTTCGACTATTCGGGAACCCAGGCATGCAAGGCTTTGATGGAAGAAGGGTTTGAGGTAGTGCTGGTAAACAGCAATCCCGCAACCATAATGACTGATCCCGGAACCGCACATCGCACTTATATTGAACCGATCACTCCTGAGATTGTGGCAAAGGTTATAGAGCGAGAACGTCCTGATGCTGTTTTGCCCACCCTTGGTGGTCAGACCGGTTTGAACGTTGTGGTGCAAGTTGCACAGTCCGGGCTCCTGGATGAGCTGGGTGTGGAGGTTATCGGGGCCTCAATTCCCGTAATACTAAAGGCGGAAGATCGTGAGCAGTTCCGAAATGCTATGAATCGTATAGGTCTGCGTGTGCCTAAAAACGGCATCGCAAGAGACATGGATCAGGCCAGGCAGGTGGCTGAAGAAATAGGTTATCCGCTGATTGTCAGGGCAAGCTTTACCCTGGGAGGGATAGGCAGCGGCGTTGCCTATAATCGTGAGGAGTTTGAAACACTTGCAAGCTCAGGCCTTGATGCAAGTATGATTTCCGAAATCATAATTGAAGAGTCCCTTATTGGCTGGAAGGAATTTGAACTGGAAGTAATGAGAGACCGCATGGACAATGTGGTTATTATTTGTTCCATCGAAAATTTTGATCCAATGGGAATCCATACGGGAGACAGCATTACCGTCGCTCCGGCTCAGACCCTTTCAGACAAAGAATACCAGGCCATGCGTAATGCAGCCATATCAATCATAAGAGAGATAGGCGTTGAAACAGGCGGTTCCAATATCCAGTTTGCTGTTCATCCTCAAAATGGAGAGATGGTAGTTATAGAGATGAATCCCAGGGTATCCAGAAGCTCGGCACTGGCTTCAAAGGCTACAGGATTCCCCATTGCAAAGATTGCAGCCAAGCTTGCCGTAGGATATTCCCTTAACGAGATCCCGAATGATATCACACGCGAAACATTTGCTTCCTTTGAACCGGCAATTGATTACTGCGTTGTCAAGATACCCCGGTGGACGTTTGAAAAATTCCACGGATCTGAAGACATATTGACTACCTCGATGAAGTCGGTCGGTGAAACCATGGCTATAGGCAGGACCTTCAAGGAAGCCCTGCAAAAGGCTGTCAGATCCCTGGAGGTGGGGCGATTCGGCCTTGGTTCCGCAATCATGTCCTCAGGAAAAAATTCCAGCCCTGATCTGAACGCAATTGAAAAGGGGCTTATATATCCAAACTCAAATCGATTATTCAATATTTATAATGCCATTGGATCAGGGATCAGCCTGGAAAGAATTAATGAACTGACCTCAATCGATATATGGTTTCTATATAATATTAAACAGATATATGAGTTAGAAGAGAAGTTGAATGATACGGCACGGAATGGAATTCAGCTTGAATCTGTGGAGCATGAATTCCTGAAAAAGGTAAAAGAATATGGCTTTTCCGATATCCAGATAGCAAAGACCTTTAATGCCAGTGAACAGAACGTGCGGGAAATTAGAAGGGAAAAGGCAGTAGCTCCGGTCTTTAAATTAGTTGACACATGTGCAGCAGAGTTTGAAGCCTACACCCCATATTATTATTCAAGCTATGATCAGGAGAATGAGATTCGCAGGTCGGAAAAAAGGAAGGTAATGATTCTTGGAGGAGGCCCTAACAGGATAGGGCAGGGCATTGAATTTGACTACTGCTGTGTGCAGGCATCATTCGCTTTAAAAGAGATAGGGGTAGAGAGCATAATGGTCAACAGTAATCCGGAGACGGTAAGTACGGATTATGATACCTCTGACAAACTTTATTTCGAACCATTGACCAGGGAGGATGTGCTGAATATATACGAGCAGGAAAAGGCAGAAGGCATAATCGTACAGTTCGGAGGACAGACCCCTCTCAATATTTCTGTTCAACTGGCTGAGGCCGGAGCAACGATTCTTGGAACAAGCCCTGACAGCATAGACATGGCAGAAGACAGGGAACGTTTTCAGGACCTGCTCATTAAATTAAACATATTACAGCCGAAAAACGGGATCGCATTTACCGAGGAGGAAGCAGCCGGTATAGCGGAAGAGGTGGGTTACCCTGTGATAGTAAGACCGTCATTTGTGCTGGGCGGTCGAGGAATGGAAATTGTTTATGATAAGGAAGACCTGATGCGTTATATTGAAACGGCTGTTCTTGTAACTCCCGGCAAACCCATATTGATTGACAGATTCCTTGACAACGCCATAGAGGTGGATGTTGATGCCATCTCGGATGGAACCGATACCATAATAGGCGGGATTATGGAACATATTGAAGAGGCAGGCATACACAGCGGAGACAGCGCCTGTGTCCTTCCACCTATTTCCATTAAAGCCGAAACGCTTGAAAAAATCAAGGATCATACAAGAGCTATTGCCAGAGAGCTCAAAGTGATAGGCCTGATGAATATACAGTATGCCATAAAAGATAATGATGTCTATGTGCTTGAAGTTAATCCCAGGGCGTCAAGAACCATACCATTTGTGAGCAAGGCTACCGGTGTTCCTTTAGCAAAGCTTGCCACCAAGGTAATAATGGGGAGCCTTCTGAGGGATCTGGGTATTACTGATGAAGTTGATCCGCCATATATTTCCTGCAAGGAAGCTGTTTTTCCTTTTGCCAGATTTTCAGGAGTTGATACGGTTCTGGGGCCTGAAATGAGATCCACAGGAGAGGTGATGGGTGTTGACAGGTCTTTTGGACTTGCTTTTGCCAAGTCACAAATAGCTGCAGGCCAGAGACTTCCGCTTTCCGGAACGGTTTTTATAAGCGTAAGGGATGAAGACAAGATTAAAATACCTGAAACTGCAAAAATCCTTTATGATCTTGGTTTTAAGATCGTTGCAACTCGAGGGACATCTACATTTCTTTCATCTTATGGAATATTAAATGAAGCGGTCAAAAAGGTCAGGGAAGGAAGACCTCATACTGTAGACATGATAAAGAACGGCAATATTGACCTTGTAATAAACACAACAGGAAATAAGAAAGCGGTATCCGAATCCTACTCGATCAGGCGTACGGCACTGATGTTTAATATACCCTATACAACTACAACCGCAGGCGCACTCGCAACGGCAAGGGCTATCAAATCTCTGAAAGAAGGCAGTCTTGAGGTAAAGACGATACAGGAATATCATACCCTGCTTAGTAGTTAATTTTTATCAGTTAATAGTCAACTGTTGATAGTTACTACATAAGTGGAAAGAGATAGAAATGAACAGAAACGACAAACAAATAACCAATCCAGGGAATTTGCTTTCCCGCAGGCCAAGAGAGGAATGCGGGATTTTTGCAGTATATGGCCATGAGGATGCTGCCAAACTCACCTATTTCGGGCTCTATGCCTTGCAGCACAGGGGTCAGGAAAGTGCCGGCATTGTCATATCCAATGAAAAGATCGTTTCTGAACATAAGGACATGGGCCTTGTTCCTGATGTGTTTGACGAAGATACCCTGAACAGACTCAAAGGGCATATAGGTATCGGGCATGTGAGGTATTCCACAACAGGTTCATCCCTTCTTGTAAACGCTCAGCCGTTCAGGATTAAATTTTCCGGAAAGTCCCTTGCAATCGCACATAACGGCAACCTTGTAAATGCCCAAAATATTAGATCTGAGCTGGAAGATAATGGATCTATATTCCAGACAACCATGGACAGTGAAGTTGTGCTGCATCTGATTGCAAAACATCTCAGAATGGGACTGGAACAGGCAATGGTTGAAACCATGGGCCGGATCAGAGGGGCCTATTCAATGCTTATTATGACTGAAGATACTATAATCGCGGCCAGGGATCCAAACGGCTTCAGGCCGCTTTGCCTTGGAAAGATTAACGGGGGTTATGTCATAGCCTCGGAAACCTGCGCATTTGATCTGGTGGAAGCCGAATATATAAGAGATGTTGAGCCGGGAGAGATCCTGATAATCAATAAGGATGGCCTTTTAAGTATTCCTTCTGTTGTAAAAACTAGAAAGAGCCACTGCATATTTGAGCTGATCTATTTTGCAAGGCCGGACAGTACGGTGTTCGGACGAAATGTATACATGTTTCGCAAAAAACAGGGTGAACTGCTTGCGGAACAATTTCCACTGGAAGTTGATCTTGTCATGCCTTTCCCGGATTCCGGCAACTACGCTGCTATCGGCTATGCGAAGGCATCCGGTGTCCCTATGGAGATGGGCATGATAAGAAACCATTATATTGGCAGAACTTTTATCCAGCCGTCTCAGAGCATGAGAGACTTCGGGGTAAAGGTCAAACTTAACCCTGTAAAGGAATTATTGAAAAATAAGCGGGTCCTGATCATAGAGGACTCGATTATTCGTGGGACCACTGCTCGAAGCAGAATTAAGACTTTGAGGAAGATGGGTACACGGGAAATCCATATGCTTGTCAGTTGCCCACCGCACAGGTTCCCCTGTTTCTATGGAATAGATTTTTCAACAAAGGGTGAATTGATTGCATCCAGGAAATCAGTTGAAGAGATACGGGATTTTATAGGCCTGGACAGCCTTGGATATTTAAGCATGGAAAATCTGGTTAAATCTGCATCTATTTCTGAAGACGAACTCTGCCTTGCCTGTTTTAACGGCGAATATCCGGTTCCTGTTGACGAGAATTACTGCAAATACTGCCTTGAATGACAAAATATGAATTAATTAGATATTTTCTTCTCTATTTTTTATGGAGTCTCCATTTCTTGAATGTGCCCCGGCTCGCAGGCTTGAAAACCTGTTTTCGATTACCCCGATGCCAAACAGAAATAATAATGTAATTACTGCAATAACAATTGCTTCCAGGAAATGATTGAATCCTATCATTGAACCTATTCCGGCCAGTACCCAGATTACGGACGCGGATGTAATTCCTACTACCAATCCTTCGCGGGCAATGATGACGCCTGCTCCGAGAAATCCAATGCCTGTAACAACCTGGCCCAGGACACGTGTTACATCCACATTTGCGCCTGAGTTTGCTGCTCCCAAGCTGATAAAGATATTTGTGCCAAGACAGATAAAGATGCTTGTCCGGATCCCTGATGGCTTTCCTTTTAATTGCCTTTCAAGGCCTATAATACCCCCGCATAAAATGGATAGAACGATTTTTATCCAGAATTCTATTGTAGTAATATCCATTGTTTTATATTCTTACTGAATTTGTAATTTATCTTTAAAATAATAGTACTGTTAAATAATGCTCATGTTAAAAAAAGAATAAACTTTGACTGAATTGACAATCAATCAACAGTCGAGCAACCGCAAGAAAACTATATTATATTAAACCCTCATAAATCAGTAGTCCATAATAAAGTTGGAACCATGACATGGGTAGTATCCGCAGGCAGATCATGATGAAACCTTGGTTAGGGGAGGTGCAGATATTTCAATGAAAAGGCAAGCGTAGTTTCGCTCTGATCAGCCGGCAGATGCAGGCCCGGCATATCGAAATCACAGAGCTGGGATATGAATTAGCCGGTTCTAAATCCCTTAAAATCGCTTCCTGCTGGATTCTGAAAAATCTTTAATTCAAAATGAGGTACAACAGCAAATATATGGTCGAATATGTCCGACTGAATATCTTCATATTTGGCCCATTCAGTTGTATTGGCAAACACATATATTTCTATCGGAAGGCCGGTTGGTCCGGGATCGAGCTGGCGCACTAAAAAAGTCAGGTTGGTATTTATATCCTCTCTCCGTTTGAGGTATTCCTTTAAATAGGCCCTGAACGTACCTATGTTAGTAAGCCTTCTACCGTTTACCGGGACAGTGACATCTATATTGTATTTTTTGTTGTATTCTTCAATTTCACTTTTTCTGGTCTTAAGATATTCTGAAAGTGATTGTATCTTTGAAAGCCTTTCATAAAGATCATCATCCAGAAACTTAACGCTTGAAAGGTCGATATAAATAGAACGCTTAATCCTCCTTCCGCCTGTTTCTTTCATGCCGCGCCAGTTTTTGAAGGATTCTTCAATCAGTTTATAGGTAGGAATGACAGTAATAGTCTTGTCCCAGTTCTGGATTTTGACAGTATGAAGCGCGATATCTATAACATCACCGTCAGCACCGTATTTCTGAACCTCAATCCAGTCGCCTTTTTTTATCAGATCATAGGAAGATATCTGAATGCTTGCAACAAATGAGAGTATTGTATCTCGAAATACAAGAATAATAACAGCAGTCAGAGCGCCAAGCCCGGTGATAAGGGTCCATGGCTTCTGAGCTGTTAAAATTCCGACGACTATTATTACACCAAATATATAAATGAATATCTTAATGAGTTGAACATAACCTTTTATCGGACGGTCACGGAATCTGGGTATCCTTTCATAAATATTATTCAGGGAGTTTGTTAATGAGCCGAATATGAGCAGGAATATCAGAACCATCAGGGCATTAAGAATCTTTCCGATAAGGCTCCCTGCGTCCGGGAGAAGATAAACAAACTGCTGCAGAACAAGAACGGGCGGAATATATGATATCCTCCTGAGCAGCTTCTCATTTAATACTATGTCATCCCATTCAATGCTTGTTTTGCTGACGACTTTTGATATGTATTTCAGAATAATTTTTTTTGTAATTACATAAGAAATAAACGCAAGAAAGAGGATACCCAGAAATTTTATGTTTTCAATCAATACCGGGTATTGTTCAAGCCATTTATTGATATTGAAGATGGTTTCCAATTTAGCATGTTCCTTCCATATTGCTGAATATTCTTTTTGAACAAATTAACAGAAGTAGGTGCCAAAGACAAGTCGAAGATACCGCTCTCTTATCCAAGGAAAGAGTTATTAGAATCCGCAGAGAAAATGTTTGTTCAAAGCAATGATCAGATCTGTTTCCTGTTGACCAAATCCCTACGATATCAGGCGTTGACGCCCGCCAGTTCTTCCAGCAAACCAAGGTATAACCGCGCTGCGTCTATCACCTGCGGAACGGAAATCGACTCCTCATTGGTATGGGCCACAGAAAGATGGCCGGGTCCAAGAACAACCGGCTTGATGCCGGACTGCCATAGAAGCGGGGCGTCAGAATCGCTTCGAAACGTATCGGCATTGAAATCAAGTTCAGCATTGTGAAACGCAGATTCAATGACTCTTGCCATTTCGCCGCGTAATGGTAGACGGTATCCGTTATGGATGGTTGACAGAGAGAATTGCTTTCTGTCCCCTTCCATGCGGCTTTCCACCATTTCTTCCAGTTCGGCTGTCAGCTCGCCAATCGAATACTGGGTAGGCATATGGAGATCCAGATAGGCTGTGCAGAAATCCGGTGCAGCGAATCCCGCCTGGGAACTCTGCATGTCTCTTACGTTATAGAGTATGTCACTTTTGTGCTGTTCAACATGTTCTATTAATATATTCAGCAGATCCAGCATGTTCTTGACGGCATTTTGTCCAGGACGGGATACTGATGCGTGAGAACGTTTTCCCCGTGTAGTCAAGGCAATTTCCACATAGCTGAAATGAGCAAAGCATGCCTTCAGATCAGTTGGTTCGCCGATAACTGCCCAGTTGAAACGAAAATCCCTGCACAGGGCTATTGCTCCGTCACCGGTTTCTTCTTCTCCCACCACCAGGGCCAGCGCGGCAGGAAAATCATGGTCGGGATATGATTGTCGGAATGAAAGAAAGGCCTCAACCATTGCGGCGCAGCCGCCTTTCATATCTGCAGATCCCAGGCCATACAGAATGTTTTCATCAAGATCAGAACGGTAGTTGTCATAATCAAACGCTGGAACGGTATCCACATGACCAACCATCACGACTGGTGGAGGCTCTTTTCCTGACAGGAGTATAAGATTATACCTGTCTTCTGAAACTACCTGCTTTTGTACCACTATTCCACTGAGTTCAAGGTAATTCCGAAGATATTCAATAATTTCTTCCTCTTTACCGGAAGGACTGTAAATGTCCACGAGGTCAGTCAGCAGGTTTTGAAGCCGATCTCTGTTTATTTTAACTGGCATGTTTGGGCTCCAGGTTCATGGTGAGATATATCTGGCTGGTTGGTCGGGAAAAACCTTTGCTGGTGAAGAATTCCAGGGCTTTGTCATTTCTGGCTTCTACATCCACCAGCAGCATGGGAACCTTTTTTTCCTGCATGTATGCCAGGAATTTATCAAACAGGAGCGATGCCAATCCTTCTCTCTGGTGATCCGGGTGTATGCCAAGCCATTCCAGGTAACCATAAAACCTGGAAGATTTATATTTATCCACAACATATGATAAGAGAAATCCAACAATCTCTCCTTTTAAGTCTGCGACAAAACACCCTTCCGGATCCGAAGTGAAATAATCAGTAACCTGGGTTTCATCCCAGATTCGATACAGATTTGGGTTTTCCTGCAATGTATAGAGTTTTTCACCGAGGTGAAATACAGGAGCCAGGTCGTCAATTCCCAGGTTCCTGATACTGTAAATAGATTCTGGTTTTTTCGACATAACTGATTTCCCTCATTCTGTATTTGCGTTTTGATCATAATACGGGATCAGTATATCACAGTGAAAAACTTATGTCTCCCGAAGTGATCTGTAATTGCGCTTGAAAGTAATTTTATTAGTTCTATTATCCTCTTTGAATTCAATTCTTGAAGGATTGCCTTCTGCCCTGTAAATTTTACCATTTGATATATTAAAAACCGAAGACCATATAGTATCGAAATTTAATACCCTATGGTACTGACACATAAATCCATGTTTTCCGCTGAGTATATTTTCAGCATGTTCAATGCCGTTAATATAGTCAACATTTTTTAAGGCATCGTACGCCGTTTGATATCTAATGTCAGATGAAAAAATAAGACATGCATTATAACAGGTCATTTCCCTTGAAATAAAATGGTTGGCTGCTACGATAAAGTTATCATCTGATGCTGGTTCTCTAAAAAATATGTTTTTTGGCGTACACTCTGCAACTGCCATATCACCCACTTTATCTGCCAGTATTATGCTGCAGGCTGAAGCTATTGGCAGGCTTTTTAAGGCGTTTATTGCTTCCTTTGTGGTTGCACATTTTTCAAGCAGATAGCGGACCAGGAATACGGAATTAATACCCGGCACAATAAAGGTGGGTACAATAAATTCCATGGCAACGGCTAAACCATATTCATTCAATCCCTCTTCAAAATTAATCATGGAGGAGGTGTTGCCAATGAATGAGTATCCGCTGTCAAGTTTATATAATACACTTTTACTTGCTTTTTTAAGGAACGGAGGCAGGTCATTATTCCTGCCGTAAATGACGTTACCATTTTTAGTAAAACAAAAGGTGGTACAGCCATGGAGATCGTGACAGCACCCCATGCATAACAGCCATGAAGCAAACTCTTCATAGGAAAAATTCAATCCATCTGTAATTCCGCGGATTTCATCACAAACTTCGGGAAAGACCTCTGATAATATTTTTTGGGATTTCGCACCAAAATCTTTCTGAAACCTGTTGAGATCTATCAGTTTATAAAAATCGACATGTTGCTTTTTTAACATTTTACCGAAATGTAAACCGATTTCATAATGGCCGCCTTTTAATCTTGGGTGGTACATAGTAATTCCTCCTTTTAAAAGATTACAGAGGAATAAAAATTTAATGTCAATATTGAAAATACTATATTTTGCAAGTTGGCAGGGCATTATGAAATATAAGGTTAAAAGAGCAGGGGGGCAGGGTGGATCATTTCGAATTGTCAGAAATCCACTCAGGCATTTTGAATCAGGCTTTCAATCGCTTCCATATATTCGTTCAGGCCGATCATCATTATATCGTTATGGCCGGCTTCGGGTATAAAAAGGGAATATTTTCTGGCGGCTCCTGAAAGTTCGTAAAGTGCTTTTCCCTCGGTTGCAGGAATGATCTCATCCCATTGGCCATGGATGATGAGAGTGGGGATTGTCACATCTTTAATCTTCAGGTCATTGCCGAATCCGATGGGGTTTTCAATATCCTTAAAGAGGTGCAGAACTCCTATTCTCTCAAGCTGGTTTCTGGCACTTGCAAAACCGCTTTCAATAATAAGTCCATTAAGTTCTTTCTGATAATTGTATGCGATTTCTATAGCAGGTGCACTTCCCAGAGATCTGCCCATAACAAAAATTCCGCCGTTGAACCCCTGTTCCTTTAAAAATTCCTTAAAGTCATGGAATATGGGGTGGGTGTCCTTAATCATGGCTGTACAGGTAGGGCTTCCATCGCTCATTCCATATCCGCGGTAGTCGGTCACATAGAGATTGAGGCCACATTGGCTATACACAGGTGCTACGTAGTCATAATCAGGAGCTGTTTCACCATTGCCGTGAAAAAAGATTATATTGGGTGCATCGCTGCTGGACGGATAGAAACGGCAGCAGACAGATACTCCATTATCTACAGTGACAAAACGATTCACAGCTTTCGGACTTTCCGATTCTCTGGAAATTTCCCTTCGAGGGAAAAAAATTCTGTAGAGGATCTCTGGATGGTCATGGAGCGCAAGGCCTTTATCAAAATCTATCATAATTATCTCCCATTGTTTCCTGCTGTCTGGAGTAGATCAAGATCGGGATATTGATATACAAACAATAATTTTCAAATAACAGATTTTTAAAAACAGTGAAAGCCCATTTTCAGGAATAATATCAGAAAACTTCCCAATCCTCTATATCTCCGATGACTGCATTGAATATTGGATGGGGTTTGATGGTTTTGGTTTTATTCAGCTTTATATATAATTCAGTGTTTCTTTGTTTAAGCTTGCCGAGCAGGTGTAGGAATTCATATTCCAATTGTCCGGTTGTTACAGGAATTCTGTCATCAAATGCTGAATTAGTAATTTTACTTCTGTCAAAGTGATAGCCTCGTTTGTCAGCTTCATCAGCTATATGTTTTAAGTATGCGGCGATAGCTCCGACCGGATTTATTGCAGCTTTAAAACGTATTAACTGGGGATGATTTCTGTATCCTCTGGTATTTCCCTGCAGGACTTTCTGTGCCAAAAGACCCTCCCTCCAGAGTGCGACCAGTCCCCTGGAATCTAAATTGCACGGATGAATTGACCAGAGCCTCATGCTTTTTCCTGATATAACTCCAGGTTAAAATTCATATTTAAGGCCCTCGTATTCCTCAATTTGTTTCGCTTTCAATGACAGAACGAATACTGCAATACCTGTTGGCGCTGAGCCTGCCGAGGACATCCAGGCCGAACCAGTCAATTTCTTTCTGGTTCTTCAATAAATTATCCTGCACATGAACAAGCTGTACCCGTCCAAGAATCAAATTACCTGCATCAGGACCTTCACTCACAGTGACAATTTGTTCAAGGGTACATTCAAATGAAATCCTGGCCTCCTGGACTCTGAAAGGTTTTATCTTTTTTGAGGGAATCCAGTGGATACCCTTTATTGAATCCTTATCGCTTCCATAAGGCAATGGCCTGGCTGAGAACTCCATGACGGAAAGGAGATCTACCGAAACAATGTTTATGACAAACTCAGGAACCTTTCGGATGTTTATCGCTGTATCTTTCATTGATCCATCTGAACGGTTGACCAGTGAGAAGGCAAGGACAGGAGGCGACCACGATACTCCTGTGAAAAAACTGAATGGGGCCAGATTTGTCTGGCCGTCCGTATTAATGGTGGATACCCACGCTATAGGTCTGGGTATTATCGAACTTGTAATGAAATCATGAGCGTCTCTTGGTTTAAAATCTTTCAAGTCAATTTCCATAGCTGAAAAACTCCTGGTTAGGTTCGGTTAGGAAAAAATATTGAATACAGTAGCGGGATTTTTCTGATTAGGGAAAATAACATTCAAATCGTTGTTCCTTTACTTGAGTTCCCCACTGGCTTCCTTTATGTTCCTCAACAAGATTGAAACCGGCCTTCTCATACAGATGCCTTGCTGCGCCGAGCCCCTCAAATGTCCATAAATAAGCCTTTTTATACCCTTTATCCCTGCAAAAATTCATGGCGGTTTTTATGAGAAGGTTACCTGCTCCCTTTCCCTGCAGCGCCTCAGAGATTATAAACCAGCGTAGATGTGCACCGTCATTTTCCGCATGAATGCCGTCAATACAAATAGATCCTTCTATGCGGCCGTTTGCCGAAACAGTCCAGAACCCATCCCGGTTTTCATCAAAACGCCTAAGAAAATCAGAGAGTTCATTAGCGACCTTGGCTTCAAAAAAGAGCCCGAATCCCCAGTGGTTATAGTAATAATCGCCATGGAGTTCAGCAACACGTCCTAATGATCCGGGTATATAACCCCTGACTATTTTGATATCTGACATCTTAATACATGCTTCATTACAATAATTTATTTTTTATATGTTTGTTTCCAGTATCAATCCAGAATCTCACGAACTTTAACAGCTATATCTTTTAACAGGAATGGTTTTTGAATGAATTTTATGTCCTGGTCCGATATGCCCTGGTGCGAGATAAGCTCTTCAGAGTAGCCCGACATGAAAAGGTATTTCATTTTGGGCCGAAGCTCCTTAATCCTGTTGGACAATGCCCGTCCGTTCATTCTGGGCATTACTACATCTGTGATAAGCAGATGAATTTCGGATTTGTTTCCTTCTGCTATGCGGACAGCATCTTCCGGTGTGCCTGCCGCCAAAACCGAATAGCCGAGCTTCTGTAGCATAATGACACTCATTTCAAGAGCGGTCGGATCATCATCAACTATCAGTAATGTTTCACCACGGCTTCGAAGAATTTCATCATTGAATTCTGATCTTAAACTTTCAGGTTTAACTTCATTCATTGGAATGAAGATCTTAAAGGTGGTTCCCTTTCCCGATTCGCTGTTAACATTTATGAATCCTTTGTTCTGCTTCACAATGCCATAAACAGTTGCCAGCCCCATGCCGGTTCCCTTCCCAACATCTTTGGTTGTGAAAAATGGTTCAAAGATATGGTCCAGAGTCTGTTTGTCCATACCGCAGCCATTATCGCTTACGGAAAGGAGTACATAATTCCCGGGCATAACTTCAGCTTTGGAGCTACAATAAGATTCATCCAGATAAACTGCATCAGTTTCAATAGTAATTCTTCCGAAATCTGAAATGGCATCTCTGGCATTGATACACAGATTGACCAGAATCTGGTCGAATTGACTGGGGTCCATCATTACTGTGCATGGTTTTTCGCCTGGAAACCATTTCAATTCAATATTTTTTTGAATCAGCTTCCGTATCATTTTCAGAATGTTTTCAACGGCCTCATTTAAATCAAATACAATGGGTTCAATTTTCTGTTTGCTGGCAAAGGCCAGTAATTGACGTGTTAGTTTACTCGAAAGCTGTGCTGCTTCCATAATCCTGTCAAGATTATTGCGTCGCGGATCTTCAGAACTCATTTCCTGCATTTCAAGCTCTGCGTATCCCATGATTGCACCGAGCATGTTATTGAAATCGTGGGCGACACCTCCTGCAAGTATACCTACTGCCTCGAGCTTCTGTGACTGGTGAAGCTGCCATTGCAGTTTTTCCTTTTCTTTTTCAGCCTCTTTGCGTTCAGTAATATCAAAAAAACTTACGATGATGCCTTTCCCGATCAACCTGCTGCTGATAATCATGGCACGATAGGTGCCATCCTTGCAGAGTACACGGGATTCTGATGATTCCAGATTGGAATCATCTTTTACAGGGCTTTCCGTACCTGGCCTCCATTCTGATGTCTTCTGTTTTCTGGAATAAGGGTCCGGGAAGGAAAGGTGCCATGCATGCTCAAGGGCGGGCAGATCGTGGGTTGTATATCCCATGGATTGTGTCAGGCGGTCATTTACATCGAGTATTTTTCCATCCATGGAAATATGACACATTGGAATCGGGGCTTTTTTAAAGAGTATGCGGAAACGTTTTTCACTCTCTTTTAATGCCCTTTTCTCCTTTTTGTATTCGGAACGGTATTTCAGGATGGTCAGGAATATGTAATTGCAGATAACAGATGCAATTGGAAAGGAGGTCCCGATAAACAGACCGGTGCGGAAAAAAACCTGTTGAGTAGCCAGCCAAAGCCCGGTGATGAGGAAAAAAGTTAAAATCAGGCTGAATGGACCGCTTCTGAAGCCGATAAGCAGGCTTAGTAACACCCCGGGCAAGAGAATAAACAGCAGCAGTACAAGGCCGTTGCTGTAGGGAGGCAGGCTGATGAATTCACCACTCAACAGGTTATCGGCAACGGTGACGTGTGCCTCAATACCGGGGTACGTGGGGTCAAAAGGGGTTGTATGTAATTCTCTTAATCCTGCTGCTGAAGAGCCTACAAAAGCTATTCTTCCCTCCAGTTGTTCAGACGAAACCCTGTTGGCCATAATATCTGCTGCCGATATGTATTCATAGCTTCTCTTGGGCCCCCTGAATTTGATAAGCAACCGGCTATGCGCATCAACAGGGATGGTAGTCCCACTGTAGCTGATTGACTGAAGTGATTTCCCTGTTTTTTTAAGGAGGAGGTTGTCATTTCCCTGTAATTTTAGAACGGTGGCAAGAGCGAGGCTGGCATAGAACTCGCCGCCGTACCCGATGAGAAGGGGCAGCCTTCTGAGCATGCCGTCGGGGTCCGGGCTGAAATTACAGAAACCTGAGGCGTCAACCCTTTCTGAAAGTACTTTTAGATTGCACAGGACAGAACTTCCTTCAGGAATCCCGGTGCTGTCTCCCTGAACTGTTGAATCCTGCAAAAGGGATGTTTTGACCGGATGAAGAGCGCATTGATCCGAGCTTTTTTGAAGACTGTTGAAATGGAACTGATTGCCCAGGACAAAGGGCCCCTTTGAGAGTGATTCAGCAAGGATCAGGTCGTTGTCTCTTAATTCATCGGGAAGCCGGTCAAATTTTATATCAAGTTCATATGCATCTTTAAGATCTTTCAGAAGCCGTCCCGCAGATGTCCGGTCGGGTTCTGAGAAAATCATGTCAAGACCAATGACAGCCGGCTCCATGAGGGCAATTTTATTAAATAATTCGGCTACTCGGTACCTGGGCCAGGGCCACTGGCCGTAACGATTCAGGCTTTTTTCATCTATATCAATGATTAAAAATCTTGTACTTGCGTAATTGTCGGGAAAATTTTTCAGAAGCAGGTCGTAGTTTATAAAGTCAATCCTCTGCAGCAGGGATGGCTTAACTGCAAAGAAAGCTGCAAAAAACAGGGTGAAAATAAGCCCGAAGAGAATTATTCGGAGCTTTTCAGTCCTGCCTGCTGAGATAGAATTGCTGGAATCAAACGCTGGAATTCTTATCGACTCTGTTTTCATGAAAACTTTGCTGTGACTGCCGGGCAGTTACTTTATAACCACCTCAACTCTTCTGTTTCTTGGTTCCGCAACATTATCATCTGTTTTTATAAGAGGATTCCCTTCACCGTGAGAAGTGACTGTGATGCTGGAAGAATCTGCCCCGTTTTCAAGAAGGATCCCGTACAGAACTTTTGCCCTTTCAAGCGACAGCCTGTAATTATAATCGTTCGAGCCGACCGTGTCAGTATGGCCGGAGATCACAATATCGCTGGAGCTCCTGTCCTGGATTGTCTGAATAATTTGAGGGAGAAGGGCCCTGGATTCATTTGTCAGTTCGTTTGAATCCTGGAGAAAATAGAGAATAAATTTTGCCGGCGGCAAAGGCTGAGCGGACAATGCATTGGAAAAGGCCCTGCGGATTTCTTCTTCAGTGAGAATTTTAACTTCACCCGGAGGTGCCATTCTGTCCGTTACCTGTACCGACTGATTAGGTTTATTCAGGACCTGCATCCCGCCTTCGTTCTCCACTACAAGCTGCCCGACATGACCGTCAGGGTCGGGTATCAATACTACCATGCTTCTGGTTCCGCATCCTGCCTGAAACAGTATAAAAAATAAACCGATTATTATGTAGGTAATATTTTTCATATTTGCCTCGTTGAGCCTGGATTAGCTGAAAAATAAACCGGTAATTGCCGCCGCAGATTGCAGGCTGGATGATTGTGGGTCAGTAGCCTTCAACCTTGACAAGAAACTGTGTGCCGCGCAAAGCTATTGTTGCATCAGGAGTATGAAATTTAACCGATTCGGGCGACTGCCGGCCTATGATGCCTGACAGGTATGAGGCTGTTCCCTTAAGCATACGCGTAATCATAGACAGTATGCCTTTTTCAGGGGCAAAAACATATTCTTCAATTGCTATTTCGCTTTCAGGACCCATTGACAGGATCGTATTATCTTCGAAAATAATTCCAACCGAGCTGTCCGTACCGGTCCGTATGATATCTTTCTGAAAAAGGCTGTCACCGGTATTCAGGCTGATTTCTTTGCCGTTTCGCATTACAGCAATATCGCCGCTGGATGTCTTAATTTTTCCTATTGATGGTTCTTCGGCTGCTGAAAGGAACGGAGGCAGAATCACCATTGCAAGAAAGAGGATTAAGAGTCTTTTCATAGTGGCCTTCCTCCTAACAATATGGGGTGTTTGTATATTTTCACCCATGGTTTCTTATTTTAACTGAAATCTGGAAATACCTTCTTTCAAAACGGATTTTTTCTTCAAAATAGACTATATAAAAACAAGGATATTTTCTCAACAGAATAATCTGATTGGATTTAAGCAAAAGATATTTCCTGGTATTTTAAATAGTTGTGTCATTATAATAGAGACGTTAATAAATTACAGGGACACTATCGGCGCCGGGATCCTCCTAAAATGCCTCCGAGCAGTCCTCGGAATATCTGCCTGCCGATCTGATTGCCGACTGTTCTGGCTGCCTGCTTGGCAAGTGTTTCAGCCATACCCTGCCTGCGTTTTGTACCCCACATCCACTCACTGAATTTGCCTCTGCTTTCAGACGGTTTTCTCTCCTCAGCCTGATTTGCTTCCGACTCGGCTTCCTGTTTCTCCGTGGTCCGCCGACCAAGTATCTCATAGGCTGATTCACGGTTTACAGGAAAGTCATACTTGCCGCTTATGGGGCTCCGCATACGAACGGTTGTTCGTTCTTCAGGCGTGATTGCTCCCATACGGCAGCGCGGCGGGCAGATCATGGTTCGTTCTACCGGCATGGGGATGCCTTTTTCCTGAAGTGTTGAAACCAGCGCCTCTCCGACGCCGAGCTGTGATATTGCTTCGGCAACACTGAATTTCGGGTTTGAAACAAATGTTTCAGCAGCAGTTTTAACCGCCTTCTGATCGCGAGGGGTATAGGCCCTCAGTGCGTGCTGTATCCGGTTGCCGAGCTGACCCAGGATTTCATTGGGGATATCATCCGGGAATTGAGAACAGAAGTATATCCCAACTCCCTTTGAGCGGATAATACGAACGACCTGCTCTACTCTCTGGCGAAGAATTGCAGGAGCATCTTCAAACAGCAGGTGGGCTTCATCAAAGAAAAATACGAGTCTGGGTCTGTCAAGGTCGCCAACTTCAGGGAGATTTTCGAACAGCTCTGACAGCAGCCACAGAAGGAAACTTGAGTATAATCGCGGCTTCAGGATGAGCTGGTCTGCAGCAAGAATGTTAATTATTCCGCGCCCGCTGAGGTCGGTCCGCATCAAATCATTAAGATCCAGTGCCGGCTCACCGAAAAAGGCTTCTCCGCCTTCACGTTCAAGTGATAAAAGTGCACGCTGAATTGCAGCGATGGACTGTGTACTTACCAGGCCATATTCAGCCGAGATTTTTTTGCGGTTTTCAGCGACGAAGCTAAGAAGAGCACGAAGGTCATCAAGATCAAGCAGCAGAAGACCCTCATCGTCTGCCAGTTTGAAGGCGATTTCAAGGAGTCCGATCTGGGTATCATTTATTTCAAGGATCCTGCCCAGCAGGTTTGGACCTATTTCACTTACTGTAGTGCGTACAGGATGTCCGGAATTTCCGAACATATCCCAGAACAGGACAGGATTGGCTTCATTCGTATAACCACCAATGCCTATTTTTGCAACACGCTGCTGGATTTTTTCATTGGAAATACCAGCCATTGCGAGTCCGGCGACATCGCCCTTTACGTCAGCCATAAATACCGGAACGCCAAGACGGGAGAAGCCTTCTGCCAGCACCAGGAGTGAAATTGTTTTACCAGTACCGGTGGCCCCGGCAATCAAACCATGGCGGTTCCCATATTTGGCGAGCAGATTAACAGGCATCTCGCCTTTTCCGACAAGTATCCGGCTCATACGCTGCCTCCTCTTAATGAATGCAGGCATTATCGCTCTGCTGCAGAAATATTACGCTCTTTATTAATAAACTAAAAGAAAAAACAGAATGAACGACATGAGGCATGATGATTATAATACTCTTTCAATCTTAGCCCCTCTTTCGGCCAACAGCTCCCTCAGTATGGACCTGTGACACCGTTCCTCATTCTCGCAGTAACATCCCACAGAGAAATCTGCCTGGTGAGACAGTGCGGCAAGCAGGTCAAGAATTCTGCTCTTGTCAGGATCTGCCATCTCGGCCCTGTATTTCCTGACAAATACCGCCCAGTCCTTATCGGATTCAGCAGTTTTTCCAAGTTTCATGAGCTCAGCAGAAGGAGCTATGTTAGGAAGCCACACATCATACCAGTTCCGTGATGCATACTCGGTCCTGGGTACACCGCGTGGCGGACGCCTCACTGTTCCTATGCGCGTTCCTTCTTTTGCTGATCTTTCTGTTCCCAGACGCACAATTCGGATTGCCATGATATGCCTCTCAAGCTTAATTATAATGCTTCTCTATATATTTTTTATCAGCTTGCTATTATGTCAATGGGGCATTGTCTGGCAGTTTACTGAAAGCATATTTATTGCCTTTTCCAATGCACGATTGAATTCTTCCAGCCGGTTCATCATCAGGAAGTGATCCGCATCTTTCAGAACAATGGCATCAAAGGAAAACATGTGCCGCCGGTTTGCCTCATAGTTAACAGGCCACATATCTCCGTTCACCGTTATAACGGGGATGCGGAGCTTATCGAATATCCTGGCTGCTTCTCCTGTGATATACTGTGTCATCATCTCGTTCATCGCACTTAAGGCTACCGCAGATGGTGCGGCTGAGATATCCGAGAGTATCCACTTGCGGAGCTGAGGATCTGTTTTAGGTGAAATCATTTCCCCTGCGAAATCTTATACGCTTAATATAAAAACTAAAAGAAAAAATCAAAAATGAATAACAATGGAATCAATCCACTCATGCGATAATGAATCGTTACAGGATCAGAATGCCAAATTCTGATTATGAGGGGGCGATTGAAAAAATCATTTTTCCAAGTCAAAAATGGTAATTGAATCAAAAAGGGTTATCTGCCCAGGTGCTATCTCCTATATAAAAGAAAATTACAGGTAATGATGTATGAAATTATCAATCAAATGTATAATTTTTGTCATGAAAAAGCCGTAAACAGGCATCTACAACTTCGGGATCGTACAGGGTGCCTCTGTTCCTGGCAATTTCATCCAATGCTGCATCTACTCCAAGGGCAGGACGGTAAGGTCGATGCGAGCATATTGCCTCAACCACGTCGGCAACGGCCAGAATTCTTGACTCAAGAAGTATTTCATCTCCCTTGAGACAGTTCGGATAACCGGACCCGTCCATCCTTTCATGGTGCTCAAGGATCATTCTCGCAACCGGCCATGGAAAATCGATGTTCTTTAAAATATTGAACCCTGCCTGGGGGTGATCTTTTATTAGGGCGAACTCTATATCTGTCAATCTGGCTGGCTTGCTGAGAATCTCGGCAGGAATGGAAATTTTACCCAGATCATGAATAGTGGCTGCCGTGCGGAGGCCTTCGATCTTGTCTTTGGACATTTTCATTTCGGTGGCGATGGCTCGGGCCAGATCGGATACGTTCAGCTGATGGCCAGCGGTATATGGATCTCTCGATTCAACTGTTTCGGCCATCGCCCGAACGGTGGCACTTAATCCCTTACGTATCTGTTGAAAGCTCTGTTTGAGATCTTCTGCCAATTTTGTACGCTCGGTGATATCGATACCGACGCCGAAAAAGTAGTCGAACACTCCCGCTTCTTTGAAGACAGACCTGCCATGCCATTCCACCAGTAGCCTCTTTCCGTTTTTGGTCAAGACGGTATTATTAGTATATGTAGAGTAATTGGTGGTGGTGAGTTGCTTGAAAACTTTCGAGACGGATTGCCGTTCTGATTCCGGGACAAAGGTGGTCAGATAGTCAGTGCCCTGAACCTCATCTTCCGTATAACCAAGTGCCTGGAGGAGAGCCTCATTCATCATGATCGTCTTTCCGTGCGCACTGATGGCGAAGAAGAATGCGGGGGAGTTCTGGATGAGTGATTCATTAAACTCTTTCTCATGCCGGAGTTCCCTAATTGCAGCCTCGCGCTGAAACTCAATGTTCTTTAGATCCGTGATGTCCGCGTTGAATCCATGCCAGATAATGCTCCCGTCCTCATGTTTTTCCGGCGTTGATCTGCCGAACAGCCATTTGAGGGGTTGACCGGGAACCTGCACCCGGTATTCACATTCCCAGGTGGTCATTTGTTCGGCAGACGATTCGATGGAAGCAATAAATCTATCCAGATCCTCGGGCAGGACTACCTTCCGTATGGTAGAGAAGTCCTCGCGTACATCTTCAGGCGAACACCCGAAGAGATCCCTGATCGCTTCCGTGGTGAAGGGTACGCAATAGGTTCCGTCAGGTTTCCGTATGAACTGATAGATCATTCCAGGAACCTGGGAAGACAGCTTCCGAAACCGTTCATCCCGTTCCCGCAATGCCTCTTCCGCCTGTTTCCGCTCGGTGATGTCTCGGATGATCATGCTTGTTCTCTGCTGGCCATAGGCGTCTGTGAAGATGGTTGATGTGACTTCAACGGGAAAGCCTTCTCCATTGGATCGAAGCATGGTGAACTCTGCATTCAGGCTTTTTCCCGTTCTTGCCCTTTCCTCCAGCGCTGTCTTCAATCGCGGATCGGATTGATCAACCAGCCCGTTACGCCCAGCTTCCCTGATGTCGTCCACTGATCGGCCGAGCATATTACATGCTGCCGGATTGGCGTCAAGGATGGATCCGTCAGGGGCCGTCAGCAGGATGGCATCATTTGATTCTTCGAAGATGGAGCGGTATTTCCTCTCGCTGACCTTGAGGGACTCTTCAGCCTCCTTGCGGCGTATCGCCTCCACAAAAAAGGTGGCAAGGGTCTGCAGGTCTTCCGCATGTTCCATCGTGTAGCCTGATTCGTTGTTGGCCATGGCGATCATACCAATCACCGTATCCTGTTCTTTCAGGGGCACGCCCAGGAATGCATTGATTGGGGGGTGACCATCCGGAACACCAACACGCTCAGGAAAGGATTCCGGATCATTAATGATGAGAGTGTGCTCATGCAGTATAACCTCTCCCCACATACCCCGTATGTCCATGTCCTTGATTTGGGAAACGGCCTGATCTTCAGCAATCCGACATTCATTCCACTCCGGATTACCCAAAGCGATCGTCGTAAAGCGCCTATCCGAAGTAATCTTACCGATAAAGCCGAATGTGCTTCCTGTGAGTTCTTGCCCGACATTCAGACACACCTCTGCTACGGACTCGGGAGTGGTTGCTGCCAGGGCTTCTGATAAAACGCGATTAATGGCCCCCAGCAATCGTTCGTGATGGCGGATTCCTTCTTCCGCTATTGTGCGGGCAGTCACGTCGCGTGCGACAGAGATCAGTCCGACAATCTCTTCATCCCGGATAACTGGGGCTCCACTGATTTCGATGTATAGCTTTGATTCATTTTGCGCGATAAACTCATAGGTTGCTGAGGGGATGGTTTTCCCTTTTTGTAAGACCTGATGGATGTTAGCCATAAGTCGTTCGAAAGATTCCGGCTTGAAAAACTTTTCAAGGATTTTAACAGGCCTTCCGATGAAATAGTGCGGTTTGATCCCTGTGAGTCTCTCGATGCTCGGAGACATGTTGGTGATTACAAGATCGGCTCCGAGCGTGCATATAACATCCGTAACATTTTCAAAACTCAGTCGGTAACGCTCCTCGAGTATGCTGAGATTCTGATTTGCAGTTTCCAGATCGGATATCTTTTTTTCAAGTTTGCTGAAAAGGATTTCATTGTATTGCCTGAAAAACTCCATTTCATCGCCGAGAGGTTTAATCTCTGCCTTACTGTCAGTATGTTTTTTTTCCAGCACCTCATTTAATATATTTATCAGAATATCCGGTTCCTGTGGTTTAAGAATAAATCTATCAGCCCCAAGGCTCAGTGCAAAGTCCTTGTTTTTAGATTCAGTATATGTGGCGGTGTAAAACACCACAGGTATGTTTTTAAGTGTATCGTCTGATTTCACCTGTCGGCATAAGGTGTAGCCGTCCATTACCGGCATAAGAATATCTGTTACAATCAGATCAGGAGGATTTTCAAGAGCCTTGTCCAGTGCCTCTTTGCCGTTATTAGCAGAAATTACCTCAAAACCATATCCTTTAAGTATGGTTTCGAACATGTACAGGTTGGTGCTGTTATCATCGACAATTAATACTCGTTTCGTCATATTTAATCACCTCTTGTCCTTGTGGGAAAAAATCCTGCTTTTTAAATATCTGATTCCTGTCGATTTAACTGATAAGGTTCTTACCTTCCGGTTCGGCTTGCTATAAGCCCAAATGTCACTAGACCGGCTGATATAAAACGCCAGATCCCGAAACCTTCCTTCAGAACGAATGTAGAGATGACCGCAGCTATTAGAACGCTGGTTTCTCTCAGCGCAGAAACCATAGCCATTGGGGCCAGGGCCAATGCCCAAACTATGATCCAGTATGTCCCAGTCTGCATAGCTCCTCCCAGAATTCCGATTCGGAAATTATCTCTAACCATCGATAGCATCTTTCGCCCTTTCCAGCAGAATACTACGAGGAAGGTAAGGAGACCGTCACCAATTGTCAGCCACATGGCAAATCCCAGGACTGACCCGGCCTTTCTGGCTCCCAGACCGTCTGCTACCGTGTAACACGCAATAAATCCTCCTGTCAGTATAGCATAAAAGACTGCTTTGGAATTTATCCACAGTCCCTGTCCCTTATCAAAAACCAGGGCCATGACTCCCGACGCGAGGCATAAAACACCGACTAAGGACAAAGGCGCCAGAGTTTCGCCGGCGACCACAAGTGCACCAACTGCAACAAGCAGGGGTGCTGATCCTCTGGCGATGGGATATACCTGCCCCAGGTCACCATGGTCGTAAGCGATGGGGAGAAATATATGGTATCCGGTATGCAGCAGAATCGTCAGTCCCAGAAGGGGCCAGCTGGCGCGATCCGGAAAAGCTATCCACGGTACCACTAAAAGAGAGACCATGCTTCCCGCAAGCGTAAAGACCGCCATAGTTACGAGTCGATTGCCCTGGATTTTTATAAGTGTATTCCAGCCGGCATGAAGTACTGCAGCGAGAATGACCATGGCAATAATTTCAAACGACATGTATCATAAATCTCCTGCGTATGTCATATACCCTGGCAAGATCCCCTTTTTTCCAGCTTCTTACCAGATTGAAGTTATTTCAACGCCTGTAGCAGGCCCTCTACTAACACATCAGCATCGGTAACAAGGTTATATTTTCCAGGCCTTAGAACAATCCCGGCACCATCCCCCGTGGCAATTGTGCAATCTTAGCTTCCTGATTCCACTATTTTGATCTCCTCATCTGTTAAATCATACAAACGATATACAAGCTGATCGATCTGCCTGTCTGTTAATTCGAGCTGGCGTTTCAGCGTTTCTGTTGTATGGGGAACCCTTGACTTGGTCAGTCTTTTGTGCAAGTCCAGCATCTTATCAACAAGGCTTACCATCTGGTCATGCAGGGCGACTTCAGTTGGATCATTGAAGTTGATTGTGCGGATGGGGAGTTTTGAAATATACATCGGCTTGTATTCGAAATATCCACCTTGCTTGGTGGCTGAGATAGAATGAATGTAAAAATCAAGTGTTGTTGATCCTATTAAACCGAGCAGATACTTGTCCTTTGTAGGTATGATTGTAGTTTTGTCATTGGAATAAAAACCTTTCGCATCATAAGCATATGATGCTGATTTAACAATTGCAGGAACAATTATCTTCGGTTTCTCAAATTCTTGGTAATAATCTATGGTATCTTGAATTTCATACCATTGATAAGAGCCAGGCTTTCTACCAAGCCATTTTTCTCCTTTCCAGTCTTTCGGACGTGGTAAAAGGTTTTCCTTGAATTTCGTCAGATAATTTTTGATAGCTGGATATTTATCAATGTCGATGCCTCGCCTTGTGAAAAGAACATATTTTTCGCTGGATAGCGGCTGATAACGCTTTATATTCCTCCCCGCAAGAAACGGTTTTATAACTTCCCCGCTTTTTGGATCCTCGGCAATCAGTTGTTCCCTGGTAGCGTCATCAATGACGAATGCATCGTTTAAGCCGGTTTTTATCCCATAGAAGATTTTTCCACCGACATACTCGCCCAGAGGTATGCCTCTTTTTCGGAGTTTGTCCAGTAAATCGCTTGTGCCTTGATTCGCCAGAGACCAGCCGGATTCATCGAGATTATCCTGCCGGACTTCATGGCTGTGCTGCTTGATATAGTCTTTCAAATCGCCGAATTCCAGGGTTTTCATAGTGACTGCCCGAAAGACCTGTACAGGGGCTTTTTTCTGAATGACGACAATACAGGGATAAGTGCTTGCCTGCTTGAACACCGGCAGGTCTCCGAAGTCGATAATCTCAAAAATGTTTTGCCGTTTCATCCATTGCCTCAGAGATTTTCCGTAATTAGCCCTGAACCACTTATTGGCGACAATATAGGAAAAGAAACCTCCCTGCTTTAAAAGCGAAACACCTTTTTCGATAAAATAGACATATAGATCGGCTACACCGTGATAAACAGAGTAATGCTTTTCAAAATAGTTTTTAAGATAGCCCAAACCTTCCTGACGAACATACGGAGGGTTGCCGATTACCGCGTCAAATCCTCCATTATTCATGATTTCCGCGAATTCAGTATTCCAGTAAAAGGCATTTACCCGAAATATTTCCTCTTCATCAAGGAAGCTCATCTGCTGATGCTCATAGAAATCAGGCCCGATCAGGGAGTTCCCACATTTGATGTTATTCGAGAGGTCAGGCAGTACACGTTTCTGAAACAGGGCCATCTGCTTTCCGATGCTCTGTTCATCCTCTCCTTCAAGCGCCTTGAGAAGGAGTGACAGCTTTGTCACCTCCACAGCCTGATGATCTATATCCACACCGTAAATATTGTTCAGCAGAATTCGTTTGCGTTCGTCTATGGTTAACCGCCACTCGCCTCTGCCGGACTGATAAATGCGCGGCGTCTTGCCTTTGGACCAGTTATCAGGCCCGTCTTTGATGTATTCATTACGGTGCCAGTCAAGAAGAAACTGATACGCTCCGATCAGAAAAGAACCTGAACCGCATGCCGGGTCTAGTATTTTCAGGTTGCTCACGCCGCCCCTTGGCCCGGGCTTTTTTCCTTCAACCAGTTTGCCCACCGTATTCTTTACTATGTAGTCCACGATGTAGTCAGGTGTATAGTAAACCCCTCCTGCCTTGCGGACTTCCGGTTTTTCCTCGATTCTTGCCTGATGCCCGGCTGTGAGGCGGATAACCTTTCCCAGGAATTTTTCATAAACCTGTCCGAGTATGTCGGCAGACAGTACGGAAAACTCGTATGGGCTTTCCGGGTAATAAAGATTTTTAAAGATATCCTTCAAAGGCTTGTCATCTATCTGCAGTGAGGGAGTCAGGTTGTCATAATTCTCGCGATCTTTTTCTTTTTTGAAATGGAACAGTCCGGAATTGTATTTCTCATCCGCTTTATTAAATAGTTGGAATAGACGTTTGTAAATATTGTCCCCGTTCTGCAGCGCCATCAGTCCTCCGTAGTCTTCCATTCCCCGATCCTCACAGATACGGAGAAAAACAATTCGGTCTATGGTTTGCTGAACAGAGTAATTCAATTCTCTTTGAGTGAGGTTGGGATTGCGAAGGGCAATGTTGCGTGCAAGCAGTTCTCTCCAGCGTTCTATTTCCTGCAGGAACGAGGCGTCCACCTCGGTTGTGCCTTTTTTGATTTTGCTGGATTCTATGTATTTGTCGAAGGAGCCTTTCAGGATTGCATCTCTTGAAAAGATGCCTGCAATTTCTTCCCATCGATCTACATAATCCATGTATCTAAGATAAAGGATGCGGGAATGGGAAACCTTATCGGTTCTTGCAGGCTTCATGCGGCAGTTGTAGACGGCAAACTCTTCAAAGTCAGTCAGAATGCTGAGGGGCAGTTTGGCGCTCCATCCATAGCGGCGCAGCTGATATGCCGGATGGACATCTTCCTGGATATTGACCGAGGGTTTTTTAGCTTCCAGAAAAAATTTGCGGGCCCCGCCGATCCGAAAACAGTAGTCCGGCGCCTTTGTGACGCCACCGACTTTTATGGCGTCTTCATGGATAACATCCTTATAAGCCGCGGCATAGCCCTTTTTATTGGCAATGTCCCAGCCCAGTTCTTCAAAAAATGGGTCTATAAATTCGCGGCGCACCTGAGTTTCATTATATGACCCTCTTTTGTACGCTTCCAGATTATAATCGAAAGTCCTGACTAATTCCTTGATTCTCTCTGGAGCAATCATGATTTGAAAACCGGTTATATTAGTGCAATTTAATTATGAAGAACTCCGGATCTGTTCAGTTGAGTAATCTTACACGCTTGATAAATAAACTAAAAGAAAAAAATCAGAATGAATAACAAAAGAATCAATACTCTTATGCGATGATGAGTTTATACGAATTAATCAATCCTGATTGTGAATTATCTCCATAATAAAGAAATACTGCAAAAAAACGTCCTGTAAACACATACAATAGAACATGATCCTTGACCAGTTACAGCCTTTAGCATTATTATTTTTTCCAGTTTTTAAACTGCCTGCACATAAATATATGAATCATCCAAAGCATTGCCCTGTTTATTCCGCATCAAAAGGAGAACTGATTATGTTTTCTAAAAAAAGAGTAATGATGTTAACGATCCTGGGAGTCTTTTTTCTGGCATTTTTAACACAGAATGCACTGGGAGCAGGTCCCTTCGGTACCTTTCAAACCCCTTTGTCCGGTTCCACAGTAAGGGGCGTCGTTCAGGTAACCGGCTGGGCACTGGATGATGTGCAGATTGCAAGCGTCAGAGTTTACCGTATGGACGGCTCAAATTCAGTCTATATGGGTGACGCGAACCTGATAGAAGGAGCGCGGCCGGATATAGCAGCCGCCTACCCTGAGTATCCCTACAACTGGAAAGCAGGCTGGGGGTATTCACTGGTCACTAATCTTCTCCCCAATGGCGGGAACGGTACCTTTACCCTTATTGTCACAGCTACGGACAGTGATGGGAACAATGTTACACTTGGTACCAAAAACATCATTTGCGATAATGCCAATGCCGTGAAACCTTTTGGTGATCTTGATGCCCCAATACGCGGAGAGACAGTTTCAGGTTCTGCCTATACCGTCTCAGGTTGGGCGCTGACGCCTCAGCCGAACACGATTCCTACTGATGGCTCCACCATTAGCGTTTATATTGATGGTGTTATGGTCGGACACCCCCTTTATAATATGTACAGGTCGGATATTGCTGCAGCATTCCCGGCCTATAACAACAGCAACGGTGCAGGTGGATTTTCTATTTTAGATACCACTGCTTACGCAGATGGTGTCCACACCGTTTTTTGGACAGCACGCGATAATGCCGGGAACACTGATGGCATCGGGTCACGCTATTTTATTATACAGAACGGGCCTGCAGTTACAGCTCCCGCAGTCATTACAGCGAATATTACCTCTGTCGATACAACCACAGCATCCTGTGGCGGCAATGTCATCAGTGACGGCAATAATGCGGTTACGGAGCGAGGGGTATGCTGGAGTACGTCCGACCATCCCCTGATCACTGACAGCAGGACCATTGACGGTGCAGGAACAGGAGCTTATACAAGTACCCTCACAGGCCTGTCTCCGGATACCACATATTATGTACGGGCCTATGCCATTAACAGCAAAGGAATTTCTTATGGTAATGACGTGATTTTAAGGGCCTTATCAATTCCGATCCTGAACAAATGGGGCATGATAATCATTGCAGTAATGCTTTTGGGAGCCTCGTTTTGGATGATGAGACGGAAACGTCAGGATATGGTGTAGCTTTTTGGGTGTCTGATAGACCCCGTTGATTATCCCTCCGTTTCCATTCTCCGGTAGAACGATCATTTCATATCATCCTCATAAATGCTCTTTATTTAAGGTTAATGAGACTATCTGAAAATTCCAATCATGATTTATTCATAAAACCCTCGGAATTGCCCCGGAACGCCTGTCTGCTGTAGGATATGGTTACTATCATCCAATTACTTCCAACGATACGGCTGAAGGACGTCAACTGAACCAAAGGATTGAAGAAATAGTATTAGAAAAACAAAACTATTCAAAGTAAAGATATTCTTTTCGACAGTCTTTATGGAATATAATCTATTGAATATATTTAGCCGGTAAACCTAAATATACAATTCCGGCTCTTTTCGTCTTTGACAGACTTTATTTAACTTACGAATTTGTATTCCAAAATTTTGATCCTTCATCTGCCTTGCACCTGAAGGACAGTTTTTAATACAGGCAAAGCAAATTATACATTGCCATTTATCTGTCTTTGTCAAATCATCTAATGAGATTGCTTCTATTGGACAGACTTGTGCACACTTTCCGCATTCTGTACACAAAGCAGTATCTGTCTCCGGTGTAAAGGATATGGAATTTCTAGCCTGTTTTATTAGCAATAAATACTTTGGCTCTACATATGGAACATTCCCGGGAACTAAGATCGCTTGCATAGCATCTAATGACTCAAGTGCATTTACTTTTTTCTTAATTTGATTACCAAATGACAGTGCTTTCTGAATATCATCATTATCAGGTCGACCTTGCGCAATCGGACAGAGTGAAGAGGAATATGAATGTTCTCCTATAAAGGCAGCTGCTGCGACAGGTAAAAAATTTTGTTTCGTTGTAATATCATATAGTTCTTTGAGTGCATCTTCATACTCTCGGTTCCCATAAACAACAACAGGCACGACAGGTGTCTTATGGGCAGTGAAAGTTGCAAAATAAGCTGCTACTTCCTCTGGAACACGGCCATAATAAACTGGAACTCCAAGAATAACAAGTTCGCTGTTAAAGTGAAGCTCTTTTCTTAATGATCTTTTTGTACAGTCTATCATTTCAATATTCGGGCACTCTATACCACGTGCAATGTTCTCCAGGACAGTTTTTGTTGTTCCGGTTGGAGAAAAATAGACGCATGAAACTGACTGAATGTTCATTAAACTTCTCCTTTTAAATAAAAATGAAAATCAGCACCAGGGATACAGGAAAGTCAAGAGTAGATTTGATAATCTTGCTTGAAGTCGTGCCCACTCCATCCCGCGGAGGATAGTCAGGAGCTATTCAGTTGTCCTGATTCAGCATAAAAACATCATCTGCAGTTAGATATGACAACGGCTTTGAGAAAAGACGAAGGTAGCTATCCTCCTGTTACTATATTCTTTCCTCAGAAGATATTTTATTTAAAACAGCATTGCATTTCATCAGTCATTTCAACGGTAGTATCCGCTACCAACAACCCATCCGAATGGCTTGAAAAGAAGTACGTATGATCTCTTGGGTTGAGCTTTAGTATGTCCCTTTTTAGGAAACCAGTACTCGGCATATCCGCCACCGGTTTTGCTCTTTGCCATGAATTCTTTTATATAGAATCTGCCATGTTCGTCTTTGTCCTCAAGCCGGTTTCTTCCTTCTACATCCTTTCGGCCATACAGGACCACATTGACTCCTTCCGTCGTATCGGCCCAGAAATATCCTTCGGTACCGTACCTGAGTTCCCGCAGAAGGTCGGCACCAAGATTCTTTGCCTGTTCAATGGTCATTTCTCCCTGCTGGTGTTTTGTAAAGATCGCTTGAAGCATGCTGACCGCTGTTTCGACCTCACTCTTGATCAGCAGGTCCTGAGCCGACGAATTATCCTGTTTCTCAGCCTGCGCACCAGCAGGCAGGAACAAAAACGCTACATTCAGAATAACCAAAAATACTGTCATTAATTCCCTTTTCATGTTTCCTCCCATTATATAAGTTTAGGATTATTCCTGATCATTCATGAGGTCTCTCGCCCTTTACAACTGAATACAACGAGGAAAGTGAGAAGACCGTCACCAACTTTCAGCCAAATCGCGAATTCTTAAAAATAACCCGCTTGTATACCTTCAAGCGATTATGCTACCATGAAACATGTAACAAAGCCACCTGTCCGGAGAGCATAGTAGGCGACTTCCCCTTTTCCCGCTCCTCAAAGAATTGAGTTTATTTCAAGGCCTGCTGAAGACCTTCAGCTACCGCACCAGGATCGGTAAAAAGCAATTCATGGCCTCCTTCAAGTTCGACAAGGTTATATTTTCCGAGTTCATGAGCCATGGCTAAATATGCCCCTGGCGGCAAAGAGGCATCAGCTTTGCAGAATACCACCGATTTGGGAATGGTCAGCTTATCAAAATTGCCAGTGTCGACCGGAGTGGTGAATATAGCAATTGGCTGCGGCACCAGTCTGCTTATCAGGGAATCCTGTTTTTCAACTGTTTCTCCTGCCATAAGCATGTTTCTCACAAAACGTTCATCAACAGGCACACAGTTGTCCGGAGAGGCATTTGCAGCGGCGGTCATTCCTTGGGATACTTCAGGTGGCACAAGATCAAACTGGCGTTTACCGTTCGGGAGTATGAAGGTATTAAGAAAAATGAGATGTGAGATTTTGTCGGCTGCCTTTGGAGCGGCTGCCTGAAGGAGAAAACCTGCGCTGGAATGTCCGACAAGGACAACAGGAGAAGCCTGCTTTTTTAATACGCTGACAATTTTATTAACATAGTCTTCAAATCGGATGCCGGAACGATCATCGTCTGGATTATGTCCGGGCATTGTTGGCGCTTCGGCTGTATGCCCTGCCTTTTCAAGCTTTTCGATTACACCATCCCAGCACCATCCCCCGTGCCATGCACCGTGAATAAGTACAAAATGATTTCCCATCGCCTGCCTCCTTTATGATCTTGTTAAAGATCCCTTTAATTTATAAACTGCTGTTCGGGAAATCCAATCATAGAATACAATTGCTATGACGAATCTTTGCTTAAGACAGTTGAGAAATCTTACATACTTTTTAAGTAAACTAAAAGAAAAAAATCAAAATGAACATGAGGGAAGCAATCCAATTATGCAATATCAATTTGCTGCGAAATCAGACTGCCCGATTATGATTCTGAAGAAGTAGATAATAAGGGAACACTGCCTTTCTGTTTTTTGAAGCATCAACACCTGAGTTTCGGCTGCCAGAGCCCCTTTATGGAGGGATTACTGGCGATAATTGGCATTGCAGGTTTAGGGCATGTGTGATATATATTCTGAAAAGTTTATTTTTTGGAAATCTATTTTTAATAAGAACAAATCTTAATGGTGATTGCAATGACTCACGAAGATGCAGGACATTACGCATCAAAACATTCCCCGTCCGCAACCCTGGATGAACGTATTTCTGAAGTCGTGATGCAGAAGGCCTCAGACGACAGGCTGACCTGTGCCGCCTGCCACAAAATTGCGAGCGATTTAAATGTACTGCCCTCTGAGGTTGGCAGGGCAATTGATATGATGGAAATCAGGATCACGAAATGTCAGATGGGTCTATTTGGTTACAGCCCCCAGAAGAGCATTGTCAAGCCTGCAGAGAATGTTATGCCGGCTCTGGAGGATGCGATCAGGGCCTCAGTGGTCAAAAATCGGCTGACTTGTGCTGCTGCATGGGGGATAGCGGACAAACTGGGACTAAAAAAAATGGACGTCTCCAGCGCCTGTGAAACGCTTGAAATCAAGATATCCACTTGCCAGCTCGGGTCATTCAAATAACATATGCTAAAATCGGTTCTGTTTCCTTCCGATATATCTTCAGACGATAAAACCGGCATTTGCAAGGCCTGAAATAAAAGCAGAGATGACTGATTTTACCTCTCAAGTAATGCACTTTGAGGGTGAATTCGCCTTATTTAAAACAAGTTTTGAATTAGAGATATAATCGAATTAATCAGGCACATTCCGGTGCAGTTCATCCAGCCAGACCGCGGCCTCTGAATCGCTGGGTGCCCTCCAGTCACTGCGGGGGGAGAGAGAACCTCCCGAGCCTACCTTTGGGGCATTTGGCATTGCCGAGCGCTTGAACTGGCTGATCTGGAAAAATCTATACAGGAAAACCTCCAGCCAGTGCTTGATTGCGCTGAGATCATACTCATTTCGTTTTTCCTCAGGAAGAAATTCCGGCCATTGTCCACTAGTTCTGTTACTCCAGGCATGATATGCAAGGTAAGCGACCTTGCTTGGCTTGAAACCGAAGCGCGAAATATAGTACAGGTTGAAATCCTGAAGTTCATATGGTCCGATAACTGCTTCCGTTTTCTGGGCCGGTTTATCGACACTTCCATTTTCGTCCGGAACCAGCTCCGGAGAAATTTCCGTATTGAGTATAGACTCAAGAATATCGCCGGTCTGAGAATCAAACAGCCGGGTCACAATTACCCAGCGGATCAGGTGCTGGATTAATGTTTTAGGCACGGATGCGTTGACATTGTAATGTGACATCTGGTCTCCAACCCCGTATGTTGTCCAGCCCAGGGCAAGCTCGCTCAGGTCTCCGGTGCCCATAACGATTGCGTTATTCAGGTTCGCAAGCCGGAAAAGGTGGGAAGTCCGTTCGCCGGCCTGCACGTTCTCGAAAGTGGTATCATACACCGGCTCACCTTTTGCAAAAGGATGCCCGATATCCGTAAACATCTTCATGCAGGAGGGTCGAATGTCAATTTCATTTGCGGATACACCCAGATATTTCATCAACTGATGGGCGTTCTGATTGGTAATTGCACTGGTGGCAAATCCAGGCATCGTATATCCAAGTATATTTGATCGAGGCAGCCCGAGAACATCCATTGTCCTTGCAGCCACGATCAGGGCCTGGGTGGAATCGAGTCCGCCGGATATGCCGATCACCACTTTTTCGATGCCGGAGGAAGAGAGTCTCTTCATTAAGCTTTGAACCTGTATGTTGTAAATTTCATAACAACGTTTATGTAAAACGGCAGGGTCACCGGGCACGTAAGGAAAGCGGTTTACTCTGCGAATCAGGGGGATTTCCGTCCGCGGAACCTTGAATTCGAATTGAATTCTTCGCATCGCTGAAACCTTTTCTCTATGTTCCCGCACCGTGTCATTGAAACTGGTCGTGCGCATACGGTCCTGTATCAGCCGATCCAGGTCAATATCGGCAACAATGAACTGCTCTTCGCGTACGAATCGTTTCGATTCAGCCAGCAGGTCACTGTTCTCGTAGATGACTGCGTAACCGTCCCAGGCAAGGTCGGTTGTTGATTCCCCGGGGCCTGCCGCTGAGTACATGTATGAAGAGATACACTTGGCTGACTGGGATGAGCAGATCAGACGGCGGTAATCAGTTTTGCCTACCGTAATATTGCTGGCAGAAAGGTTGGCCAGTATCGTGGCCCCGGCCAGCGCACCATATGTGCTTGGAGGAATAGGCGACCAGATATCCTCGCAGATCTCTATAAAGACAGCAAATCCAGGGACGTTCGATGCCTCAAATACCAGATCGTTTCCGAATGGCACCATCCTGTTTAAAAATGGCATCTCCTTTCGAACAGCATCCCGGCCTGAAGTGAACTGACGCTTTTCGTAGAACTCCCGATAATTTGGAAGGTAAGTCTTTGGCACGATCCCAAGCATTTCGCCGCGATAGATAACAACGGCGCAATTATACAATTTTTCCTCGAACCGAAGAGGTGCACCAACTAACAGGACAGGGGAGAGGTCCCTGCTGGCTTCAACGATTTTTACCAGCGCTGAAAGGCTGGCATCGAGAAGCGCATCCTGATGAAACAGGTCCTCATTGGAGTAGGCAGAGATGCCCAGCTCAGGGAAGAGGGTAATTGCCGCATTGATTTCGGACGCCCGCCTGGCCAGAGCCAATGTGTGTTCAAGGTTGTAGGCAGGGTCTGCAACCCGCACTGAGGGAATGGCTACCGTTGCCCGGATAAAGCCATGAGAATATATAGAATTGAAAAGTTTATGCATATGATTATATATATAAAGTTTATTTTATTTCAAATCTTTAAAAAACAGAATTATATATAGCACAATTTATCAATTTTGTGAAAACTATTCTCATAGAAATCATGGAAGATTTAAAGAATCCAAAACCACTATAAAATACAATAGCCCCATCATTATTGCAGTCAGTTAATAACTTTACTCTAAGGCATCCTTCTTCTTTTGCAAAATCAGACTGCCAGATGATGATTATGAAGAAGTAGATAATAAGGGAACACCACCTATTTGTCCTTTATGCAGATAGATGCCTTATCTTGCCCTTATGGGCTTCCAGCTGTTCTTTTGTGATACCGGCCTTCTTTTCGGCCGGATAGCCAATGCTGATAATACATTCAACTCTCAGGTTTTCAGGCAAACCCAACAGCCCTTGAACGTATTCCTCTGCTGTCATGCCCTGAACATGCCTTCTATTGCGTATCTGAACCCAGCAGCTCCCAAGTCCGATAGATTGAGCAGCAAGCTGCACTATAATTGCGGCAATAGAGCAGTCTTCCTGCCATACATCAGAAACAGTCTCATCGCCACAGACAACGATTCCCAGCGCGGCACCCCTTAAAAATCCGGCCCCATGCTCTTTGGCCCGGGACAGTCCGGCCAGTAAATCCTTATCATCGACAAAAATAAACTCCCAGGGTTTCCTGTTCATGGAAGAAGGTGAGAGCAATAAGGCCTCTTTGAGGATTTCGATTTTTTCGAGTTCGATCTCTCTGGCCTCATATTTTCTTATACTTCTACGTTCTCTAAGCAAATCGATCATTATTATTCTCCAGAATCATATTCTTGGCGTTTTGTTTTTATTTACGTATGAGGGTAGGGCACTAAAAAATCATAAGAAAGTTGTTTTAAAATTTCAGGAACGTACCTATTTTCTTCGGCGCTTAAAAAAACTATGAAAAAACCAACCGATTATGATCCCAATTGCAACCAGAAGGAATATTAACAGTGATCGAGACATTTGAATGGACCAGAACATGAATTGGACCTCTACCAGGGCAACATTCTGAATAATGAACAGAACAGCAAACAAGGCAAGGATGAGGATCATGACTATTTTGTAATTCATCAGGCTCTCCTTTTAAAAATAAAGAACTACCACGCCGCAGGCTCGCTCAAAGCTCAAAGCTGAAAGTTCAAAGTTTACCCGCCAGTGTTTGTGGAGGGTTTACCAGCCTCTGGATGGTTTACCCGCCAGTGTTTGTGGAGGGTTTACCAGCCTCTGGATGGTTTACCCGCC
>ERZ795057.114-NODE-114-length-83775-cov-7.695831_pt1 | contig 83775 bp, 76 predicted proteins | sample MGYA00375141_ERZ795057 | MGnify/ENA primary metagenome ERZ795057 (study PRJEB30186, sample SAMN05720163) | activated sludge metagenome | isolation source: Anaerobic digester | place: Hong Kong | collected 2015-01-26 ...
CCTCATCCCCAGGGGAGAAGTGTCGAGGTTTTCGGTGTGGAGCATGGGCATCGGGTTCTCGGTGATGCTCATCTTCGCGGCGTACATGCTGAACACGCTGGTGTTCCACCTCTCCTTCGCAGCAGTGGCGATGCTGTTCAGCTATTCGCTGTTCAAGCGCTTCTCTTCAACGTCCCACTTTTATCTCGGCATGGTCGAGGCAGCCGCACCGATCGGGGGATACCTCGCGGTAACGGGAAGCTTTGAGATGCTTGCCTTTCTTCCCGGCGCGGCGATCTTCTTCTGGATCGCGGGCGTTGACATCCTTTACGCGGTTCAGGACATCGAATTCGACAAGAGCCGGGGGCTGCATTCCATACCGGTCCGCATCGGAAAAGAAAGATCACTGACGCTCTCGGCCTTTTGCTACACGCTCTCGATCGCCGCTCTCATCTTCGCGGGCTATGCTGGGGACATGACAAGCCTGTACTGGATATCGCTCATTGCCGTTGCCGGGATATTCCTGCGCCAGCAGGGGCTCGCGCAGCGCGACAGCACCCCCTATGAGGACCGCATAAAACAGGTGTTTGCCATCAACCGCTTTGTCTCACCGGCAATCTTTATCGGCACCCTTGCCGACGTGCTGGCCCGGCTGTACCTGTAATATCAGGGAACAAATCTCTGCGCTATGGGAATTCGCCTTCCGATGCCGAAGGCCTTGGTGGTCACCTTGATCCCGGGAGCGGCCTGAAGGCGTTTGTATTCATTGATGTTCACCGCCCGCAGAACGCGGCGCACCGTTTCCGGGTCGAACCCCGCGGCGATGATCTCCTGGGACGACTTCCGGTCTTCAATATACATCTCGAGAATAGCGTCCAGTATATCATAGGGAGGGAGCGAGTCCTGGTCTTTCTGGTTCGGCCTGAGTTCCGCAGAAGGCGGCTTGTCGATGGTGGCGGTCGGGATGATTTCACCGTTCCGGTTGATGTGCCGTGAAAGGGTATACACCAGGGTCTTGGGCAGGTCGGAAATGACCGCCAGGCCGCCGGACATGTCACCGTACAGGGTGCAGTACCCCATTGCCAGCTCCGACTTGTTTCCCGTGGTGAGCAGCAGCGCGCCGGTCTTGTTGCTCACTGCCATAAGCAGGTTGCCCCTGATGCGCGCCTGGATGTTCTCCTCGGTAACGTCCTCGGGCAAGCCACAAAACAGGGGCGCGAGGTCTTCGCGAAAGCGGTCAAAGAGCCCTTTGATCGGGATCTCCTCAATGCGGATGCCAAGGTTTTTTGCCAGCGCGACCGAATCATCCACGCTTCCGCGTGACGAATACATTGACGGCATGGTTATTCCGGTAACGTTTTCAGGCCCCAGGGCCTCAACCGCTATCGCCGCGGTCAGCGCTGAATCGATCCCGCCGCTCAGGCCGATGATGACCTTTGAAAAGCCGCACTTGCGCACATAATCGCGCACCCCCATGACCAGCGCGCGCCTGACATCCTCAATTTCATCATCTTCGACCTCAACGGGAACCGGGCGCTCATCGTCAAGAATGAAGAAATCCTCTTCGAAGCCCCTGCCCCTGCCGATCAGCCGTCCCCCTGAATCAAAGCACAGGCTGTTTCCGTCAAACACCAGGCTGTCGTTGCCGCCGGCCTGGTTCACATACATTACCGAAACCTTATACTCGCGCGCCAGGCGTGAAAGCATTTCCCGCTTCGCCCTGTTCTTGCCCTTGACAAAAGGCGAGGCGGAAATATTGATTATCAGGTCTGCGCCCCTGTCAGCAAGGACGCGAACCGGGTCAGCGTCGTAACGGCGCATCTCCATATACCTGCTCTCGCTGAGAAAGAAAACGTTCCAGATGTCCTCGCACAGGGTCACGCCGATCTTCCTGCCCATAAAGGGGATCACCTCATGGGAGCGGGCATGGGAAAAATACCGGAGCTCATCAAAGACATCATAGGTGGGCAGAAGGGTCTTATAGGCGCGATGTTTTATTTCACCGTCAGCCATAAATGCCGCTGCGTTGAAGAGCAGGGGAGGACGCTCGATGTCGGCATCCACATAACCGCACAGTACCGCGATGCCCCGGGCCTCGCGCGCGATGAGTTCAATCGACTCAAGATTGTCCCTGATAAGCTTTCGGTTTTCCAGCATGTCAAGAGGAGGATAGCCTATGGTCGCCATTTCAGAAAAGATTGCCAGATCAGCGCCTTCATCCCTGGCCCTGCTGATGCCGCTTATGATCTTTTCCCTGTTTCCCTGGATGTCCGCTACTGTGGGATTTATCTGTATGATTGCCGTTTTCATTATACTTGTTCTCTGAAAATATCAGCATCATTATCCCCGCCGCTGCAGATGTCAATATTGTTTTCAGATACCGAAACCGGGAACAGTGCTCTGACCCCATAATTGTGCTCTGACCCCATAATTGTGCTCTGACCCCATAATTGTGCTCTGACCCCGCAATTATGCTCTGACCCCGGATTTCACCAGGAAAGCACTATTCCCGGTAAAAAATCATAGGCATTCAAGAAAATGTGTTGAAAAAAAAATGTTCCTTTTTAAGGTGGCAAAAACCTTTCTGCTAAAACCAGATTTTAGCAGTTTATTCCACAGGAAGGAGAAATCAATGAACAAGTATGAACTTACTGTTCTCTTGCGCCCAAAAGCAAGTGAAACACTTCTCGCAAAAGTCAAAGAAATACTGCAAAAATTCAATGTTACGGTGATTGAGGAACCTGCGAACTGGGGCCTGAAAAAACTCGCCTATGAGATCGATTCTGAAAGAGAAGCCTATTACTTCTTTGCCATTGTCGAAGCAGCACCTGAAGCGGTACAGAAAATCATCAATGAATTCAGGCTCATTCATGATATTCTAAGGTATCTTTTCGTTAAAATCGAAAAAACCAAAACAGCATAAGGAGCATTATTATGGCCGGAGATCTGAATAAAGTCATGCTGATAGGCCGATTGGTCAGGGACCCGGAACTTCGTTATACACCGAATGGGGCCTCTGTTGCCAGTTTTTCAATAGCCAACAACCGTACCTATGTTGCAAGCGGCGAAAAAAAAGAGATGGTTTCTTTTTTTAACTGCGTGGCATGGGGAAAAACGGCTGAATTCATCACCCAGTACTGCAAGAAAGGCAACCGTGTCGGTATCGAGGGACGGCTCCAGCAGAGAAGCTGGGAAGATCAGCAGGGGAACAAAAGGAACACGGTGGAAATCACGGTGGAAAATATCCAGAACCTCACGCCCAGGGACACGGGGTTTGATCAGCAGACAGAAAGCCCGGCTGCGGAACCGGATATACAGGGAAGCCCCGGTATCGACAACCCGTTCTCAGATGATGATATACCCTTTTAATTAATCCGCAGTTCCCGTACAGGGAACAAAGATATTGAGATATCGAACACAAGGAGAATAACCATGACAGATGAAATAATAAATAATGAAGAAGCGGCAGCTCCGGCTGTCGAGGAACAACAACCAGAAGAAAAACAGGCAGCTCCGAAGGAGCCGGTGAAAAGAGAAGGCCACGCGGGACCGCAGGGCTACAAACCCAGACCCAGGCAGCAGTATAAGGACAGGGATGACGATGGCAAAGAAGACAGGACACCCGGAGAACACCAGCATCGCTATCCGAAATTCAAAAAGAAAGTATGCAGGTTTTGCTTTGATAAAAATCTGGTAATCGATTATAAAGACACCAATACGCTGAACCGTTTCATCACGGACAGAGGAAAAATTCTGCCGAGAAGAGTCACGGGCACCTGCGCGAAACATCAGCGGCTCATTGCTGTTGCCATTAAACGAGCGCGGATCATTGCCCTGATCCCATTTGTCGAGAAATAAGTTGCAGTGGCATCAGCCCTGATAATATCCCTTGCCGGGTTTGCTCTTCTGGCAGGATCGGCATATATGTCTTATAAACTCCAGTGGTGGGCGCTTATACCGGCCCTTACCCTGGTCGCGGGAGCCGTTTCAGCGAATGTATTTTTCGGGGAACAGACCGCAGCGAATCTGGTTACTCCCGTTGTTCTTGGAACTGCGGGCGGTCTTTCAATCAGAAAAGAGGCGCCGCTGAAAACATATTTAATAACTGTCACCCTGATTCTGACAGTTATCATGAGTGGGAATTACTATTTTCTGCTTAAAAACAGAAATTTTGACCTGATTGAATATTCGCGATCTGAAGTCGCCATGATGCTGGAACAGAACAAGGCGCCTGAAGACCTGAGAAAAAACATTCTATCAGATTTCGACGAGTACAAGGAAACGATACGGGACATCATCCCCTTTCTTTTCTTTTTAAACGCCCTGTTTCTTTCACTGCTGACACATATCGGCCTGAAAGTATTCACAGCGCGGAATCCGGGAGAAAAAAAGACCGGCGGCCTTGAGAATTTCAGGCTCAACGATTTTATGATTCTTGTACTGATTGCCGGACTGGGGATTTTTTTACTGGTTGACAGCGTAAATTATCGTCTTATATACTCTCTAGGCCTGAACGCAATGCTGATTACAGCAGTCCTGTATGCACTCCAGGCCCTGGGTGTTATCAAGTTCATGATCATAAAAAGGGGGCTTCCGAATTATCTGTTCCCCCTGCTGTTCTTGATAATATTAATTCTTGGCATTGAGGTACTCGTATTCACTTCAGTGCTGCTCGCTGGATTCGGGACACTTGATTTCTGGGCTGATTTCAGAAAGCTCGGAGAAAATAATGAATTGAGGAGTTGAATAACATGAAAGTAATACTTCAAAAAGATATTCCTTCACTTGGAGATGCAGGAGATGTTAAGGAAGTAGCTGCCGGGTTTGCCCGTAATTATCTGATACCGAAAAAGCTGGTCATCGTCGCCAACGAATCAAGCAAAAAGGCAATGGATCACCAGAAAAGACTGATTAAAATCAAAAAAGAAAAAAAGAAAAAGGAAAGCGAAAAAATTGCGGGCAGCCTTTCAGGCATCAGTCTTACCTTTACTGCCCAGGTCGGTGAAGAAGACAAACTCTTTGGATCAATCACATCCATGGACATATCGGCAAAACTTGAAGAAATGGGATTCAAAATTGACAAGAAAAAAATACATTTAGAAGCGCCCATAAAAAAAGCGGGAGAATATGAAGTCCCGGTCAAACTGGCCGAAGGCCTTACTTCAAAGGTAAAAGTCATTATTCAAAAGGAACAATAGATGGCCCCGGACCGTCTTCCTCCGCAGGATATCGACACCGAATCAGCATGTCTTGCGGCTGTGCTTCTCAACCGGGAAGCGCTTTACAGGGTAACAGAAATCCTCCAGCCGGAGGATTTTTACCTTGAAAGATACCGTATAATATACCAGACCATACTTGACCTGGAAAGCAAAAACCTTCCTGTTGACCTTGCCACATTGAAACAGCGGCTCTCTGACCTCGGGTTCCTCAAATCAATCGGGGGCGACGCGACCCTTGTTGACCTGTACCAGTCCGCAGCGACATCAGCCAATGCCGAATTCTACGCAAAGCGCATCAAGGAACTCAGTATCAGAAGAAAGCTGATAGAGGTATCGACCGACTCCATTGAAAAATGCTATGACATGATGATCGAGACTGAGGAGCTCATCGATACCGTTGAGAAAGAAATCTTTGACGTTACCGAAAAACAGATCACCAGTGATATTCAGAGAATTGACAGCGTTCTTCATGAAACGCTTAACGTAATCGGAAAATGGGTCGACACTAAAAAAATTGTCACCGGCGTCGCTTCAGGATTCAAGGAGCTTGATGAGATGCTCACCGGGTTTCACGGCTCTGAGCTGATCATTGTCGCGGCACGCCCCGGCATGGGCAAAACAGCTTTCGCGCTTAATATCATGAACCACATAGCCCTGCACGAGAATAAATCAGCGCTTTTCTTTTCCCTTGAAATGCCCTCAGTGCAGCTCGGGATGAGGATGCTCTGTGTTGAAGCGATGATCGACTCACACATGGTCAGGACCGGACGTATCAGCGGACCGGAACTGAACAAACTCATAACCACTGCAGGAAAATTTGAAAAGACCGAGCCCCTGTTCATTGATGACAGTCCGTCCTCAACGATCCTCCAGATGCGTAAAAAGGCCCGCAGGATAGCGAAAAACAACCAGCTCGGGGTTATCTTCGTTGATTATCTGCAGCTCATATCAGGCCCGTCAAGGATGGAACGCCACCAGCAGATCGCCGAAATATCCCGCTCGCTTAAGCAGATGGCCCGCGACCTTGACGTTCCGGTCATTGCGCTTTCTCAGCTCTCACGTGCGGTTGAATCGCGGGTCGACCAGATTCCGACCCTGGCTGACCTGCGCGAATCAGGCGCCATTGAACAGGACGCTGACGTTGTCCTGTTTATTTACCGGGAAGACAAAGTAAAAAAAGACTCGCCCAGAAAAGGGGAAGCTGATATTATCATCGCGAAACAGCGAAACGGACCCGTGGGAACCGTGCCCCTGGTTTTCTGGGAAAAATTCACGAAATTCGGCACAGCGGACCGCTTCCATTCCTTTGAGGAGACACGTCCCAGCGATGAACTTCAGTAAAGCCGGGAAAATACTCACCATTTTTGAAGGCCTGGGGGGATATTTCATATTTCTCAAAGAAACCCTTGCCTGGGCATTCAAACCGCCGTTTGACGCAAAAAACATTATTAACCAGATGCTTGAAATCGGTTACAAGTCGTTGCCGGTAACATCAATCACGCTTTTTTTTACCGGCATGGTCATGGCCTTCCAGATCGGCACAGCCATGGACGCCATAATGTCAGGCTCCTCGGTATTTATCGGAAGCGGCGTTACCATCGCGATGTTCAGGGAACTGTGTCCGGTACTTACCGCCCTGCTCCTCGCGGGCAGGGTAGGTTCGGCAATAGCCGCTGAAATCGGCACCATGAAAGTGACCGAACAGATCGACGCACTGAAAACGCTTTCAGCAAACCCGGTGCAGTACCTTTCCGTTCCCCGCTTCATCGCGTGTCTTGTTATGACCCCTGCCCTGACCATAATAACGGACATTGTAGGCGTTTTGGGCGGCTCCTTCATCGCATACTTTTCTCTCGGCATAACACTTGACAAATACATTGAAAACATCCTAAACTATGTCTCACTGTTTGATTTCCTTTCAGGTCTGGTTAAATCGGTTTTCTTTGGAATTGAGATCGCGGTTATAGCATGTTTCCAGGGTTTCAATACCAGAGGAGGCGCGGAAGGCGTGGGGCAGTCAACAATTCAGTCAGTGGTAAAATCGTCAATGGCGATCCTGATTTCAGATTATTTTCTCACCTATGTGATTCAAAAATTTGGTTGATACCTTTTCCGGGGATATATGAGCAAAAAAGACCAGTTTTTTTCCATATTAAAATCGGCAAAAATCAGTAAAAAGACCCGTGCTTCATTTGAAACTATAAACCGCGAGGTTTTTTTTGACCGCTCGTTTAAAAATGAACTCTACCAGGGAACGGTTCTCCCCATAGGTTATGGCGAAAAAAGCGATGATCCGGTAACACTCGCAAAGATGATCGACCTGTTGGGCTTAAAAAAAACCAGTACCGTCCTTGAAGTCGGTACCGGGACCGGTTATTCAACGGCACTGCTCGCATCCCTGGCCGCTAAAGTCACCTCAGTTGAATACGTCAGGGAGCTTGCGCTGGCAGCGAAAAATAAAGTTCATACCGCCGGATTCACGGGTACCTCGTTTTTAGCCGGTGACGCGACTGAAATAAACAAGACAAAATGCTTTGACGCACTGATAATTTTTGCCGGATGCTCATTGACTCCAAAACTGATTCTTGATACTCTAGTACCAGGGGGCATTGCCGTTTTCCCCATGGGTCCGTCACACCAGCAGCAGATAGTCCGCTATGTAAGGGATGACAGCAAGAAAGACCCCCTTAAAAACTATGAGTTCCACGATTACTGTTTTTTTAACTCAATCAGGGGGCCATATGGATGGCGTGACCAGGTTCAGGGATACTTCATCGATCACGAGGGGGTGCAAAAATAAAGTGGTTTGTTATGCGGGGATGGATTACATCCGCGCTTTCCAGAAAACCGGCCATCCCTCAATCTCTGAATTAAAAGGAAGACCCAAAACACAAGACCGCAAAAAAGAAAAAATCGAACGGCTCTATGTGTGCATTTTCTGCGCCAATATTATTTCATCCCCTGAAAACGCCCTGGAAATAAATGGAAGACATCACCACACCTTCACCAACCCTTCAGGCATAACCTTCTGCATCGGCTCATTCAGTGAAGCTCCGGGCTGCAATACAGCCGGAGAGCCCACAACGGAGTTTACCTGGTTCCCGGGTTTCCAATGGTCCTTTGCGCTGTGTTCCCGGTGCAGAGCACATATGGGATGGTTCTATCAATCGGGAATGAGTTCTTTTTACGGGCTTATACTGGACAACCTTAAGGAAAACTATTAAAAATCTTTAAGTTTTATACTATGAAATAAATAAATGGCTAAAGATGAACCGAACACATCCCGTATGATGTAAGATTTTTTCACAGCCCATTGTTGAGCTTTGTCGAAGCATGAACATAGATGAGCACAAATAAGAAAGGAATAATATGAAAAGAGATAAGATTCACGCGTAACGGCGCAAAGCCGCGAAGGGAGAGGATACAGGAAGAAGTGAAAAGGAAATATTTTATTAACCTCTGTGTCCTCTGCGACTCTGTGGCTATATTTTCTCAAAATTTCAGAAAGATTGAAGTTAATATATAGAAAACAGGATACAATACACCAATGATCCCATTTAAGCAGAATAAAAACGAAATGCACACACCTGACGATGGTGATATACATCTAAAGTCGGATAATTCATCAGGGAATACAACACCCACCGGCAAGAATCAAGAAAAACCGGGTAGTGTATCTATCGAGGATCTTGAGCGCGCTGTGTTTGAAAATTCCGGCATCAGCATGGCCTTCATCAATGAGGATACAACGATCAACCTTGTTAATAAAGAATTCGAAAAACTGACCGGGTTTAAAAAAACACTGGTTGAAAAAAAAATGCGCTGGACTGAAATAATCGCGTTTGAAGATGACCTGGACCGTATGAAAGCCTATCACCGACTTCGAAGAAGCGACCCCGCACATGCTCCAAAATCGTACGAGACCAGGATAAAAAAAAATGAAGGTGAAGTCATCAATCTCCTGGTGCACGTGACCCTGATTCCGGGAACAACCTACAGCCTGGCTTCAATGATAGACATCACAGAAAGAAAACTAGCCGAAGAAAAATTTACGAAAGTGTTTATAATGAGTCCTGACTGTATCGCCATCACGCGAATGAGTGACGGGATGATCGCGGACGTCAATATCGGGTTCGAGGACATAACAGGATGGAAACGTGAAGAAGCGATAGGGCAGACCTCGCTGGAGATCAACTTCTGGGCCAATCCCGATGACCGCGCGGTAATGGTTGGAGACCTTCAGGCCGGTAAAGAAATTATGCACCGTGAATTTCAGTTCCAGAGAAAAGACAGTTCCTGCCGCGACGGAATATACTCAGCAAGGAGCATAAATATCGCGGGTGAAAAATACCTGATCTATGTTTTACAGGATGTTACTTTTCAAAAACAGGCCCAGGATTCCCTGCGCAAATCACTGGAGGAAAAAGAGGTTCTGCTCAAAGAGCTTTACCACCGGACAAAAAACAATATGCAGGTCATATCAAGCCTGCTGAAACTTAAATCCGTCCGCATCGATGACCCGGATGTACATGATATCTTTAATGAAATACAGACCAAAATACAGACAATGGCCCTGGTCCACCAGAAACTGTATGAATCGAATGATCTCACCAATATCAATCTCAACGATTTCGTGAAAAGCCTCTCCGATCTGCTCCTGATGAACTACGCCCTGACGCCGGACAGACTGAGCATTAAGCAATCGGTGGACAACATCCCCCTTTCAATTGACTTTGCTATGCCCCTGGGCATCATCCTGAATGAACTCATTTCAAATACCATCAAGCACGCCTTCCCCAAAAACCACAGGGGAGGGATAACAATTGAAATCCATGCCGTTGGCGAAAAATTAACACTTGATTTCAGCGATAATGGGATCGGGCTTCCCGGGGGATTTGATCCGGACAAGACTGAAACGCTCGGAATGCATATCATCCAGAACATTGCCAAAAATCAACTCGGCGGAGACATAAGGTTTGTTGCAAAAAAAGGGTTCGGTTGCGTCATCTCTTTTAAAACCAATCTGTATCACAAAAGAGTATGAAGTCCGGGTGAAATATAAAATTCAGTAGGCGGATTTTTTTTCCTGGTCTGGATCCTCCTCAGGCTTGTAGCAGTACCTGCAGCCGTATATCATGATCTTGCGGCCCCATCTGGTTTCCACCTCTGACGCATAGAGTGCTTCATACTTTGAAAGCATCGACCGGCAAACCGGACACATTCGCTCTCCGGGCGCAGGGCCCGGTTTTGTTTTTACCGATATTTTTTCAGCGGTTACACCGGGATCAGGCCGAGGTGCCCGCGAAGCCCTGAACCTGGTGATTTTCTCTTTGCCAGATTCATAGGTGGAGAGCAGATAAACAAAAACAGCGATTCCAATCAAGAGGCCTATAATATAGATTGCGATATTCATTATTTTTTCCTGACAATAAAATTTATCATAACCGATTCACCACAGGGTTCCTGGAAAGTTGAGTCTCCGAAAATATCGAGAATTTCAAATCCTGTTTTCGCCAGAATCTTTTTAATGTCTCCGATTGAATAAATACGCTGGATGTGGCGCTCAACAAAAACTTTCTTCCCATCCTTTGTAAAAGTCATGACCGAAGAAACGATCCTTCTCTTCCGGTCGAAAGAGTTGGTCCACGACACATCAGTGCCGCGCACCTCATAATTCGTCATCTTTCCGTCGAAGTAGCGGTTAATATTATATTCAGTGGTCACGTCAAACATAAATATGGACCGCTCATGCATGGCATCCTTCAGGTTCAGCAGCGCTTTTGCAACGTCAGAAGGACGGCTCAGATAGTTCATCGTATCGTGTACAGAGAATATAAAATCCGCGGGGGTTGAAAGGTAAAAATTCCTGATATCGGCACAAAAGATACTGAACTTTTTAAAGGTCCGCGCCTTGGCGACATGGAGCATGTCAAGCGAGCGGTCAATGCCGATTATAGTATAATTGTCCCTGGCGAATTTAGCTCCGAACCGGCCGGTACCGCAGCCGAGTTCCAGGATCAAGGACGGAGAACCGAAATAACGATGCATGACCTCTACAATATATTCATACCATGACTGGTAATCCACATGCCGCAGGATATGATCATAACTGCGCGCCAGGACTGAATAGGGGACAACTTGCTGCATACAACCACCGAATAGCATTAACCAGTATAGAGTGATAAAGCAATAAAAGTAAATTTTTGTCAAATAAAAGACTCATTAAAAGGGCCCGAACATAAAGAGTCGATTCCATGAGGAATATTTGTTTGACAAGAGGAAGTGAAAAACATTATATTATAATACTTGAGATAATATTTTCGGGAGCCGGTACACTCGTGTTCGATATCAGGGAATATCTTAATAACAGAGAAACATGTCTTGAAGATTCAGGCCTGGGAATGGAAGAGCTTGACTTCACCCTCGAGGAAGACATTGACCACCTTCTGAGCGACCGATTTGAACGCCTCTACACTCATGACAGGTATCGATACCTCGATAAAAACATATCAATTCTCTATCCCTCGCTTGCATATCCGGGCAACCAGTCTCTCCTTCTTAATGCGGACAAAATAAGATACCTTCTTTCATTTTATCCCGACAAAAAAGACCTTCTTAAAATAGACAGAATTATTCTTCGTCCGCGTTTTATTGAAGAAGGGGGCGTTGAGCTGGCATCACTGTACATACGCCAGAAAAAAGTGCTCGTGATGTATCTCATTCATCCTCATCTGTACACCATCAACAGCAGCAGGTTCAGCCGCTTTTCAGAATTCATCACCATCGACATCGACAGCATAGCGAACAGTAAAATAACCGGAAAAAAAATAAGCAAGGGGGACGACAGCCCTCTTTACGTGCACCCGCTCTGGTACATCCTTGCAACCATTCCCTATGGAAGCAGAAAAGGAATCGACAAATTTTTTATCAAACGGACCCTGAACAGCGCACGGCAAGAAGTGCTCAACGACATTTCATTTTTCTATTCCCGCCATGGATACTGAGAGATTATGGTAAATTATCATATTCACACGCCACGATGCGGCCATGCGAGCGGCGCGCCCGAAGAATATATAGAGGGCGCGATAAAGGCCGGTCTTCGTGAAATAGGGTTTTCAGACCATGCCCCGATTCCCCTGCCCATGCGCGAAGGCATAACCATGGAACCCGGTGAAACAGAATCATACCTGGCAGAGATCATAACACTAAAAGACAGGTATAAAAACAAAATCGCCGTCCGCGTCGGCTTTGAAGTCGACTATCCGCTCTTTGATACGTTTGACAGAAGCTACCTCTCTGACGGAAGAATCGATTATCTCACAGGGTCATGCCACTTTATCAAAGGATGGGCCTTTGATCATCCCGACCAGATTGACGGGTTCAAGAAACGGAACATCAATGACATCTATACTGACTATTATTCATCAGTTGAAGACCTCGCACGAAGCGGGATGTTCAACATCGTGGGACATTTCGACCTTATTAAAAAATTCGGGCACCGCCCGACTGCCGACTTCGCACAAACCATCCACACCATCGCCCTGATTCTTGCCCGCAACTCGACAGCGGCAGAGATAAACACTTCGGGCCTGTTAAAGCCCGTTGCGGAGATGTACCCTTCTGAAAAAATACTCGGGATTTTCTTTGAAAACAATGTACCGGTAACGATCGGCACCGATGCCCACGAGCCGGGCAACGTGGCTTACAAGATAAACGAGGCCGTGGCCCTGCTGAAAAAAACAGGCTACAGAAAAATTTCGACGTTTCAGGGCAGGCGGCGCAGGGAAATCGACCTGTAACAGCCGGAACAAACACCAGAATGACCGAGTTTATTAAAAATTACACTATATACACTCTCTCTGCGGATATCCCCGGCCTGACAATGGGGACCGCAGGCCGCGAGGGAAACCCAATTGACTATACCGCTGATTTTTCTTCGATACGAAAAGAAGAAAAAAAACTGATCTCTTCACTGTCAGGGATTGATACGGGAAATATAATTTTTCTCAATCAGACCCATGAAGATACCGTAATAACTGTTGACGAGCATCCGGGAGAAGACCTTCTGTTTCACGCCGACGCTGACGCCATAATTACCCCGCTTCCGGGACTGTGCCCGGTGATCCGTACCGCGGATTGCGTCCCTCTCTTTCTCTTTGACGTAAATAAAAAAATCCTGGCAGCAGTGCATTCCGGATGGCGCGGATCAAGCCTTTCGATTGCGGCAAAGGCCGTTGATCTTATGCTTAAACACTACGACTGCAAGGCGGATGACATCTCCGCTTTCATCCTTCCCTCTATCGGACCTGACGCGTATGAAGTCCAGCAGGATGTTGCACGCTTTTTCCCCTGTGATATAACGATAAATAAAGGGCAGATACACCTCAACCTGTGGAAAAACATCACTGACTCATTGATGGCCATGAAAATTCCCGAACTGGCCATTTTCAATGCACGAATCTGCACGATAAAAAACAATGACCGCTTTTTTTCACACCGCAGGGGAGATATCCAGAGAAACCTGAACTTCGCTTTTTTCACCGGCTCTACTGTATAACAACGCGGGTATTTGACAACTTTGCGGTTTTCTGGCATAATGAAACAAGATCCTACAGGGGTTGGTTGCATCCATGTCAAGGCAGGCAAACAAAAAATGTTGTAATTCTTCAAACGGGACCTGGTGATGAAAATCTTTTCAGTAACCGCGTTAATGATTTCATGCCTTGCCTTTTGCGTTGGCCTGTTCTACCTTCTGATTTTTATCAGGCGGAGAAATGAAAAAGAAAAGCTCCACTTTGCACTGGGGTGTTTTTTTATCGCCCTGTACGATGTCTTCTGCGCCGGGCTTTATAATGCGTCATCAATTCAGCAGGGGATATTCTGGCAGCGGCTTCAGTTTGCCGCCCTGCTCCTGTTTGCTGTTGCAATAATCTGGTTCATCTATCACCTTTCCGGGGCAAAATCATCCCGTATAGAAAAGGCATTTACCTGGTGCGCCATGGTGTTATTGATTGCCGGCCTTGCCATCCGCAATGAGTGGACCCTCTCACTCAATAAGCTGTCTATCAAGCAATTTAATCTCGGGCCTTTTGACAATATCACTTACTATGAGGCAACGCCCGGATTAATATACACCATCCAGATGATCATGCTTCTGCTCGCCTATATCTGGATTTTTGTACGTTTGAAAAATATCAGCTTCGAACATAATAAAAAAATCTGGCCGGTCAGAATCTCCTTTATACTTTTCTTTGTGGCAGTAATCAATGATATTGCAGTATCTACCGGATTGTACCGATTTATCTATCTGGCTGAATACCTGTACCTCGCCATTATTCTGTCCATGGCCTACGTGCTTCTCGACCATTTCGTGAATGTTCAGTTTGAACTTGAAAACCTGAACTTCACCCTTGAAAAAAAAGTCGAGAAGAAAACTGACGAGCTCAGGGCGGCAATGGAGGAACTTGAAGCAATCAATGATGCGCTCATATACTCGAACAGGGAACTTGAACAGGCCCAGGCAATCGCCTCGCTTGACATGTCCATGGCCGCGACTGTTCAGAAAAAAATATTCACCAAGGAGGTTCCGAAACTAGACGACTGGGACATCGCCTACTGTTTCAGGCCGGCGAAAGGGATTTCAGGAGACCTGTATGACTTCTATATTACGAACGATCTTCTCGAAGGCATTGCCCTCTTTGACGTTTCCGGCCACGGAATATCAGCAGGGCTCTTCACTCTGCTGGCACGCTCGATCCTGTTCAGAAACTTCTCCCAGCTGAAAAAGCATGACCTTGACATTGTGATTGAAACAATCAATGGAGAACTTCAGGAGGAAATCAAGGATGTCGACAACTACCTGAGCGGTGTTCTGTTCAGGTTTTCCGAAGACAGGGTCGAGTATGTCAACGCCGCCCATCCCGAGCCCCTGTTAAAAAAACAAGGATCACCGTTCTGCGGACCGCTCCTCCCCGAGAACAAATCGTTGAACGGCTCTCTTCTCGGGCTGAATGACATCAACAATCCGTTCGAAGTGTACGAATTCAGCATGGAAAAGGACGACATCCTTCTGCTTTTTACCGATGGGGCCGTTGAAAATATTAACAGTAAAAACGAACAATACGGAACGCAGAGACTCGCGGACGCTCTGAGCAGGGCGCCGGGGCACGGTGCGGCGGAAATGGTGAAGTATATCACCGGCGACATTTTTTCATTTACCGGGAGCGACCAGCTCCCGGACGACATGACCATTATCATCGTGCGTAAAACATAATAGGCCGACCTCGAACAAGCAGTTCTCCTCAGCGGATAAACCGCTCAAAAACCGCTATCATCTCTTTCACGGCCCTGCCCCAGTTGAAAAGCTCCTCGACGCGTTCAATGCCCGCTCTGCTCATTGCGCTGAGCCTTTTTTTATCGCCGATAAGACCGTTCACCGCTTCGGCTATCGCGGCCTCGTCGCGGGCAGGAACAACGATACCGGTGTCACCCACAACTTCGGGAAGCGCGCCGCCGTCGCTGGCGATCACCGGCACGCCGCACGACATGGCCTCGGCAGCGGGAAGCCCGAAACCCTCGTATACCGACGGCACCAGCGCGACCTCAGACTCGCTGTAATGACGCACGAGGTCAGCGACACTCGCCTTCCCGGTAAACGTTACGCGGCCCGCGAGCCCGAGCGTCTCCATGAGGCGGTCCGTCACTTTCCGGTGCGGTGCGCCGCCGTCGACAACCGTGAGGCTGACCTCTTTTTTTATGGCAGCCATTGCCTTTAACAGGTACACGAAGCCTTTTTTGCCGTCCTCGATGTTCCCCACGAAAATAATCCTGCCTTTCTTTTTTTTCACGTCTTTCAGGGGGCGGAATATCGTCCGGTCGATCCCGTTGTACACCACAGTCTGCTTCTCAAGGGGAACGCCGAAATCCCGGTTAATGGTCCTCTGCGAATCCTTTGACACCGTGATAACATGGTCGAGCCTCTTCGACACAAACGCCTGCATGAGCAGCGGGTAAAACATCACCGCCTTGGCCTTGTTTTTAAATGACGACGCGCGCTCCAGCACATTCTCAAGGTCGATTGAAAGGGGATGATGGATGGTGGCGAGCACCGGGATCCCCAGGCTCTTCATCAGCAGAAGGCCGTATCCCAGGGACTGGTTGTCATGGATGATATCAAACCGGTACCGCGCGTGCAGTTCTCGCAGGCGGATGAAGGAGCGGTACCCGAAGGAGCTGATCTCGGAAAAAGCGCCGAACCTGCTGTTGAAATATTCGTAAAAATCGATGGGGTTGAAAATCCTGAAGGGGTCAGCCTGGTTGATGATGCGCAGCCCCTTTTTGATGAAGTATTCCTCGTTATGGATTCTATGGACCGTGACCCCTTCCATCTCCAGCGGATACGGCGGGCCCACCACGACATGCACCTCATGGCCCTGGCGGACCATCTCTTCAGCGACGTATTTCAGGTAGATCCCCTGTCCTCCCGAATAGGGGTTTCCCCGGTAGCAGAGAAGGCATATTCTCATTAAAAAATCTCCGTTTCACATTAAGCCGGCGCCTGCCGGTCTATTTCTTTGAAAAAATACCGGCCTCGGCGCGGTCGCCCTTAAGCACGACTTTTTTCGGGTCAAGTTTTTTGACTATCCGGGCCGGGTTTCCGGCAACCACCACGTTCGCAGGAACGTCTTTAGTCACCACGGCACCCGCTCCCACGATTGAATTCTCGCCGATCGTAACGCCCTTGCACACGATGGCCGAGTCGCCGATCCAAGCGCCGCGCTTCAGAACGATGGGCGCCGTCTTTCCCGGGCAGCTTGTCCTGTCATGGATGTCATGCCAGTCAGCGTCGGTGAGGTAGCTGAAATTTGCCAGCATGCAGCCGTCCTCGATCACGATGCTGCTCGCGCTGCTCACCCGCGCGCCGTTCATCACCAGCACGTTGTTTCCTATGGTGATGCTCCCCTCGTGGCCGTTCATCTTCACCGTGGTCAGGTTCGTCTGCGACCCGTTTGCCCCGACGAACACCACGCCTTCGCCGATGCTGATATTGGGCCCGTAAACCACGACGTTCCAGATCCCCCACACCAGCGGCCTTCCCCCGATGCGGGTGAACTTTTTCTTGAACGACAGGTGGTAATGAAGCGATGACCTGATGAAATAAAACAGGGCGTATATATACGAATAGAGTGTCGGCTTGTCATTGTTAAACATGACGGCGCCGCCTTGCTCCGGTCAGGGCCGCATATCTATGTAGGGCGGAAAATCTCATTTGTCCGATATTTTCGAAAAATCGAGCAGGCCGGTAAAATTATCAAGGATCATTTCAAGCAGCGCGAGCCGGTTGTCGCGGACTGAAACGTCCTTTTCCATGACAAGCACGCTGTCAAAAAAATCATCTATGATCGACTTGCCCGAGATAAGAAGCTCGAAAAGCTCAATGTACCTGCTCGCGGCAATGGCGCTGGCGATGGCCTCGCGCCTCGTTTTGAAAAATTCGTACAGCGCCTTTTCGGCCCCCTCTTTCAGGACTGATTCGTTGAACGCCAGCGAATAATCGCCGTTCTCTTTCCTGAACGCCGAAACGATGTTGTTCATCCTTTTAAAGCCCAGGAGCATTTCGGAGAACTTTTCGTTTTTGCGAAAATCGTTGATGCTCTTGGCCCTTCTCATCAGCTCGGTATAGTCGGTCCCTCCGGTTGAAAGGCACGCGTCAATTTCGTCATAGTTCAGGCCGCGGTCCGAAAAGATGGTCTTCGCCCGGGCGGCGGTGAACTCAACAATTTTATCAACGAGCGAGGCGCCGTCCTTATAGGCTGAGGCGACAGCTTCATATACTTCTTTCAGTGAAACGTTGATGTCGTTCCTGATGATCATCTCGACAATCGCGTTCGCCTGGCGCCTGAGCGCGTAGGGATCCTGTGATCCCTTGGGGATGTTGCCAACCGAGAAGGAGCCGAAAATATTGTCTATCTTTTCAGCAAGCGACGTGATCACGGAAACCATGCTCTCGGGCAGGGGGTCGCCCTGGAATTTCGGCTTGTAATGCTCCTCAATCGCCGCGGCGACTTCTGGGTCCTCGCCGTCCATGAGCGCGTAAATTCTTCCCATCTGCCCCTGGAGCGAGGTGAATTCATACACCATGGCGGTCTCAAGGTCGGTCTTCGAAAGCAGCACCGCGCGGTCGATCTTTTTCGCGACGTCGCCGGCCAGGCCGAGCTTCTCGGCGAACACGGACGCTATCTTCTGCATGCGCTCGACCTTCTGGTAAATCGACCCCAGCTCCTTGTGAAAGAGAACGTGCTTGAGCGCGTCCACGCGGTCGACCAGCTTCATCTTGCGGTCTTCGTGGAAAAAGAAGCTCGCGTCGTTGAACCGGGCGGTCACGACCCTGCGGTTTCCCTCGATCACGTTTTCATTGGACGGGTTGTTCGACACCACGAGAAAATTATTGGTGAGCTTCCCCCGTTTGTCCATCACGGGAAAATATTTCTGGTGCTCCTTCATCTCCGCGATCAGGGCGATGTCGGGAATTTTCAGGTAATCGGGATCAAAGGTACAGGTGACGATGTTGGGGTCTTCCACAAGAAAGGTCACGGTATCGAGCAGTTCCTCGTCCTCGAGAACCACTCCTCCGCACGCTGACGCGGCGAGCATGAGCCGTTCGCGGATGCGCTCCTTTCTGACGCGGTGGTCAACGATAACGGCGTTCGAAGCCAGAACGTCCTCGTAGTCCTTGATGTTCCCGATTTCAATCATGTCATTGTGCTGGATGTAATGTCCCCTGGTCATGGTGGATGACGAGATTCCTTCGATTTCGTAGGGGATCAGCGCGTTGTTGAAAAGCACAAGAAAATAGCGGACCGGCCGGGGAAAGGTCACGCTCTTGTCGCTCCAGCGCATCCTCTTGGGAAAGGGGATGGTGTTCACGATATCATTCAGGATGCCGGGGATGATCTCCGCGGTCTTTCTGGCTTCAAGTTTTTTGCGCGCGAAAACATACTCTCCCTTGCCCGTGTCCCTGGTGAAGACATCGTCCCTGGTCACGCCGTTGCCGGCGAGAAAACCTTCAAGCGCCCTGGTCGGGTTGCCCTGGGCGTCGTAAGCTGCCTTGACCGCGGGCCCCTTGACTTCAGCTTCTTCCTCCCTCTGGGTGTCCGCAAGAGAGGATATGGCAACCGCGATGCGCCGCGGCGTGGCGCATACATCCAGCTCCCCGTGATTTATTCTGTTGTCATCAAGCGTTTTGATGAATATACGGGTCGTTGCCTCTATCGCGGGAAGCATATACCCCGCAGGGATCTCTTCAGTGCCTATTTCGCAGAGAAAATTCGCGTCTTTAAGCATGGCATCACTCCGGTTTATCGTGGTTCACGGGTCTTTTTCACGATATATTCCGGGCAGGGCATATGGCGTCAATACATTTTTTCATCAACAGGCAGGCGGGGCGGATGTTAATTTCGGGAAGGGGATGAATCCCGCAGCACGGCGTCAATCAGCCGGTCCTTGCGGGACCACAGGCCGTTGAGCCATTCCTGGAAGCTGTCACGAAAAGCGTTGTCATTGAAATAATCTCCATGCACAGAATCGTCTATGGGCAGGACGTCAATATGAACGATGATCCGTGTTTTCCTGCTGCACATGAATTCCCAGATATTTTCAGCGCCGTCAGGATAGGCAATGGTGATATCGATGATGCGGCTCATGTACTCTCCCATTGAGGAGAGAACAAACGCGACCCCGCCGGACCGGGGCTTGAGTAGATGCATGTACGGCGACTTCTGGGCCCGGTGTTTCCCCGGGGTAAAGCGGGTCCCTTCGACGAAATTCATCATAGAAACCGGCTTCGCCTTGAATTTCTCGCAGGCCTTTCTGGTCATTTCGATGTCTTTGCCTTTACGTTCAGGATGCCGGGAAACGTATTCGCCTGAATAGCGCTTCATAAAGGGATAATCAAGCGCCCACCAGGCAAGCCCCAGAATGGGCACCCATATGAGTTCCTTTTTCAGGAAATACTTGAGAAACGGTATTCTGTTGTGCAGTATTTTCTGAAGGGCTATGATATCGACCCATGTCTGGTGGTTCGAAATTACCAGGTACCACTCGTCCATGCGCAGCTTTTCAAGGCCGGTAACCTCATAGTGAATATCCTTAAGAAGATCGAGAAAACTGTTGTTGCAGAGCATCCAGGTATAGGAGAGCCGGTCGAGTATGGTGTCAAGGGCGGTGCGGGCCGGCTTAAAGGGAAGCACCAGTTTGACAAGGCCGATTAGATATATGGGTACCGCCCACAAAACCGTGTTCACGAGTAAAAAAACGAAACCAGAAATGCCGCGTAAAGAGCCCCAGAGAGAAGTGTGCATGACTGCAAGATATCCTTTTTTCTCAGAATATAATTTCAATGCCGAGATTCTAGAAGCAGTATATTTTTCTGTAAAGAATAATTCTCCGTTGCACGTAGCAGTGGAAACAGGGCCGTCCCTGCATTATTAATTATCGGTAATAAAAAAATTGCTTGACTAATATAGACTATTGTTCTATGTTAAAATGAATAGGATACAATAACGCCCGGAGGAAAACATGAAGGTTTTAAAAGGCCGATACGGCATCATAGCCCGAGCTATCATGGAAGCGATCATTCCCCGGGGAGGGGCGTTTGAGGCCGGCGCTGCGGATTACGATCTGCTTCCCGAAGCCGACCGGTTCATCGGCTGCTTTGACGGCCGGATGAGAAAACTCTTCCCCCTCATGCTTCTGTACATCGAATACGGGGCCCTTTTCACAAGCGGAAGGACGTTCACCAGGATGTCGCCGGAAAAGGCCGGCGCGTTTCTCGAAAAAATGGAAGCCAGCCCCTTATATTTCAAACGCGCCATGATCATGGTGCTCAAGCTCATGACCACGGTGCCGTTCTTCGATATTGACGAAGTCGCGCGGCAGGTCGGGTACAGCCACGGCACACACTGCGGGCATGGCGCAAGCCAGGGAGGCATGCCATGATACGCCAGTTCAGCGATTATCACCGCGATATACATGAAACAGCTGACGTGTGTGTTATCGGCAGCGGAGCCGGAGGGGCCGTGGCAGCGAAAGAACTGGCGCAGAAGGGCCATTCGGTTGTCCTGCTTGAAGAGGGCGGGCACCACACCCGCGAAACATGGAACGGCAAACCCTTCAAGTCCATGGTTGACATGTTCAGAAACGGGGGCGGCACCTTCACCCTGGGGATGCCCACGGTGTCCATTACCCTGGGCAAATGCATCGGCGGCACCACAACAATAAACTCCCTTACCTGTTTCCGCACGCCGCCTGAAATCCTTAAAACCTGGCGCGACGAGCTCGGCCTGGCCGGTTTTACCGAAGAATACCTGGGCCCTTACTTTGAAAAAATCGAAAAAGCGATACACGTCACCGAGCTTCCCTGGGAGGTTCTGGGAAACTGCGCGAAGATAATCAAGCGCGGGGCCGACAGCCTCGGCCTGAACTGCCGTCCCCTGAAACACAACGCCCTGAACTGCCGGGGCTGCGGCACCTGCCAGTTCGACTGCATCGACGGCGCGAAGCAGAGCATGGACGTCACCTATGTTCCCGAAGCCGTGAAATCCGGCGCACGGGTGTACGCCCACTGCAGGGCCGAACGGCTGATGACCGAAAACGGCGCGGTCACCGGGGTCCGGGCCTCGCTTGTCAATCCGGAAACCGGAAAAGCCGCCCACGCCATGACGGTCAGGGCACGCACGGTCATCGTGGCATGCGGCTCGCTCATTACCCCGTCCTTTCTGAAAAGAAGCGGGCTTAAAAACAAAAATATCGGCCGCAATCTCCAGATACATCCGGGCGCGCGCGTATGCGCGATCATGGAAGAAAAAGTCGAGGGTTGGAAAGGAGTGTCGCAGGGTGCCTATATCGATGATTTTGAAAACGAAGGGATCATCCTTGAAGGAATATTCGTCCATCCATCCATTCTGCTCGGCGCCTTTCCCTTTATCGGCCTGCCCTTCAAGGAGCTCGCCGCTCAGTACGCGCATGTCGCCGCGTTTGCCGCGATGATCCATGACACCGCCGCGGGCAGGGTCTACCGCAGCGGTCCCGAAGGAATCCTGTCAACATATTTCATCAACAGGCACGACATCGAACTGCTCAAGAAAGGCGTGGCGTACGTGGCAAAAATATTTTTCGCTGCAGGGGCCCGAAAGGTGCTCACCGCGTTCCGGCAGATGCCGGTGCTCGATTCGCCTGACGACGTTAAAAGACTGCTTGACCTCAGGGTCAAACCGGGCGATAATCATGAAGCAATGGCGTTTCACCCGCTGGGGACCTGCAGGATGGGGTCCTCGCCGAAAACCGGCGCGGTCGACAGCAATGGCGAGAGCTTTAACGTGAAGAACCTTTATATAGCCGACGGAAGCGTGGTGCCCACGTCGCTCGGGGTCAATCCCCAGATAACCATAATGGCGCTGGCGAACCACATAGCTGACCGTGTTGCCGAACGACTGGGCCGCTCAGCATAAACCAAAAACCAGGAGGCACGTGTGAACCTGACATCCAGAAAGAAACAGATGAGAATTGTCGCCTTTCTTTACGGGATTACCTTTATCGTTACCGGTTTGATTTTTCTCTTTATGCCCGACCGGCTGCTTTTTATCATGAACATCGTATCAGACTCGGTCTTTCCGTCATTGGCCCCGGCGAGCGACTCGGGAAAGTTCTGGCTTTCCATGACCGTTTCCATGATGGCCGGTGTGGCGACACTTTCGTTCATGATCTACCGCGACGTTAACCGGCACCTGCACATGGCGGTACCGCTGGTCGTGATGAAGTTCACGTCCGCCCTGACCGGGCTCGCGTTTTTTATTGCCGGCATCACCGTGGTTGAATGCGGGTCAGGCACCCTGGCGAACCTGGTTATTTTCATCACGGACTTTCCCCTGGGCCTCTTGATGCTCTTCCTGTATTGCCGGGTGATTTCCGAATAAAACAAAAAAAGGGGAGGGATGATGAACAGAAAGGGAAGCAGAGACTACGCGGATTACACGCGCTATGTTCCGGGCCAGAAACGCGGGCATTACGAAAGCTATTTTCTCCGGGCAAACCATCCTTCGCTGCCCCACGCGTTCTGGATACGCTACACCATTTTCTCCCCGCACGGGAACCCGGAAGGCGCGTTAAGCGAACTCTGGTTCGTGTTCTTTGACGGTGAGACGAAGAGCCATGTTGCCGCTAAAAGCGAGCTGCCCGTTGCGGACTCCCGGTTTTCTTCTGACGGTCTTGATGTTTCCATTGGTGAATCTTTTCTCAAACCAGGCCGCCTGAAAGGGGCGATTCAAAACGAAAGGGCGGATGTTCAGTGGGACCTCTCCTACAGCGGGGACGAAGCTCCCCTGTATGACTTTCCCCGCTCCTATTACGACGGCGGGTTCCCCAAGGCAAAGGTGCTCGTGGGGCTTCCCCTTGCCCTGTTCGCCGGAACCGTCACGGTCAACGGAAAGGATGTCTCTGTGGACCGCTGGACCGGGAGCGAAAACCACAACTGGGGATCGAAACATACGGACCACTACGCCTGGGGGCAGGTCGCCGGGTTCGACAATCATCCCCAAAGTTTTCTTGAGCTTGCTACCGCACGCATAAAAATCGGGCCCGTGTGGACACCGTTCATGACGCCCCTGGTGCTCAGGCACAAAGGCCGTGAATACGCGCTGAACCGGTTTCAGAAGACCATGCGAAGGGGAAAGTTTAACTACTTTGACTGGAACTTCTCCGCTGCCGGGGACGGCATCTCCCTTGAGGGAAGGATCCGGGCCGAACGCGACGATTTCGTATGCCTGCCCTATTACAATCCTCCGGGCGGGATCAAGTACTGCATCAATTCAAAGATCGCGCGATGCGATCTCACGATTACCCGCAAGGACGGAAGCGCCGAAGAGCTCATCGCGGAACACCGCGCCGCATTTGAAATACTTACCGATAATGAAGACCACGGTTTTATTCCCGCGGTCTGACGTGGTTTTTTAATTACGGTATGCGACACCACCCCTTTATAATATCAACCGTCAAACCTAAAGATAACTTGACAGAATGATCAATTTCTGATAAACAATAATACCTTTTTTGATGAACAAAAAATCCGATGATCGATAAAATCAAATCACTGATCAGGATAAAGCGGATCCCATCCGAATATAATGAAGAATTCGGGAGAGAGCTTTTTTTTGCGAATTATAATCGCGTCAGGATTTTCATCCCCGTAGTGCTGGTCTGCTTTCTCGCCCTGGTCTTCATGACGTTAAAAATAATAATGATCACCGCATACAATCCGTACCTGTACCATCAGCTGGCCGCCCAGGTAGCGGCGACGGGGCTGCTGCTCGCGGTGGGGATTGCCGCGAATATCAGGCCTCCCAAAAATCAAGACATGCTGTCCATGTGGCACGGGATTATAATTTTTTCCTTTGTCTTTACGCTCATGATATACACCCTGTCCATGACCGTGATCGGCCAGCATTTATCGCGCCAGATAACGCCGTACCTCATGATGATCTTCGGAATGGCCGCGGTCCTGTTCATACGCGGCATCTATTGCTTTATCATATATTCCCTGGCACTGGCAGCTTTTATCGTCGGTGTCGGCTACGCGCAGAATGATCCGTTGATCCGGACCTCTCATTTCATCAATGGAAGCATACTGACCGGGTTGTCCGCCATTCTTTCACTGATCGTGTTTTCCGGCTTCAAAAAAAATTTTCTGCACAGGAAGACCGTTGAAAAGCAGAACAATGAGATCCGCGCCATGGCCGAGAAAATACGCCTTTCCGAGATGGAATACCGACAGCTTTTTGAGAATTCGCCGTTAGGCGTATTCAGAACGAACTCCAGAGGAGACAATCTTGCCGCAAACCGCTCCCTGCTGAAAATGCTCGGATTCGATTCGATTCGGGACCTGAACAGAAACGGCGTGCTCAGCCAGTACGTGAATCCCGGGGACCGTGACCTTCTGTGGGAAAAACTCCGTTCGGGACCGATATCCGGATTCGAAACCCTCTTCAGGCGGGCGGATGGGACGCAAATCCCTGTATCCATCAGCGGCCAGATAGTATCAGACGCGGCTGGGAAGGCTGAATTTCTCGAGGGAACCATCGAGGACATCACCGAGCGCAAGAAGACCGAGACGGCGCTACGTCGAAGCGAAGAGCGGTATCGGCTCCTCGCCGAAAACAGCGGCGACGTGATCTTTACTCTGGATACCGGACTTAATTTCACCTATGTAAGTCCCGCGGTGTTAAAATTACGCGGATTTGAACCGGGCGAGGCTATAAAACAAACGATCGATGAAACAATGACACCGGCTTCCTTCAAGATGGCAATGAAAGAATACGCCCGAATATTGCCCGAAGTTGAACAGGGCAAGAACCCGATATCCTTCATCGAAGTAGAAATATACCGAAAAGACGGCTCCACCGTATGGGGTGAAATATCCTTGAGAACAATGCGTGACAATCAGGGACGGTATACAGGTTCAGTTGGAGTCATTCATGATATTTCTGAGCGCAAAAGGGCCGAACAGAATCTGCAGATGGTAAACATGAAGTTGCGTACATCCGAAATGGAATACCGCCATCTCTTCGAGAACTCACCCATCGGGATATTCAGGACCGACTTTCATGGCCATGTCCTTGCGCTTAATCCCGCGGCCCTGAGGATGCTAAAATTTAGAACCTACAATGAAATCAACGACATCGGTGTGATCAACATCTTCGAATCACGTCCCGAAAGGGAGCGCCTTATATCCGTTGTTCGCGAAGGCGCTGTATCTGGCTTTGAAACCTACATGCGCTGCAGCGACGGCCAGTTGATATCGGTGTCGCTCAGCGTGTATCTGGAGACCGACGATGCGGGCAAGCCCCTGTTTCTTGAGGGAACCATCGAGGATATCACCATGCGCCGTCTGGCCGACCGCGCGATCAAGGAGTCAGAGGAGCAGTTCCGCTCGCTCTTCGAGGGATCCAGGGATGCCGTTATGATGACCGACCGGGACGGGTTCATCGACTGCAACAGCGCCGCGCTTAGTCTTTACGGACTCTCAACAAAAGATGAATTTATTTCCCGAAGGCCGGCGGATTTTTCACCGCCGACCCAGCCCTGCGGGAAGGATTCAGGAGAGTTTTCGCTGGAGAAGATCGAGGCCGCGCTACGGGAGGGGGGCCAATTTTTTGAATGGATACACATGCGAAAGGATGGAACCCTGTTTCCCGCCGAAGTTATGCTCAGCAGAATCGATTATCGCGGAAAGACAATTCTGCAGGCAGTAGTGCGCGACATTACCGAGCGCAAGCGCGCGGAGGAGGCGCTGCGTGAATCACAGCGGCGCCTTGCGGACATTATAAGCTTCCTGCCAATTGCCACCCTGGTCATAGACCGGGAAGGCAGGGTCACGGCCTGGAACCGCGCTATGGAGGAAATGACCGGCATCAGAAACGAGGACATTATCGGGAAGGGAGACTATGAATATGCCCTTCCCTTCTACGGCGAACGACGGCCTATTCTGATTGATCGAGTTTTCGAAAGTGAAGAAGAGCTTTCAAAAAAATACCGCCACATACGCCATGAAGGTGGCATACTGACTGCGGAAGCCTTTATCCCGAATCTGGGTGAGAGCGGGGTCGTCCTGCTCGGCTTTGCCAGCGTTCTTCACGATGTCCAGGGCACTATCGTCGGAGCAATCGAATCCATCCGTGATGTAACCGAAATAAGGAAAGCCGAGGCCGAATTGAAAGAGGCCCGCGATACGGCCGAGGAAGCGAACCGTTCGAAAAGCGTTTTCCTGGCGAACATGTCCCACGAGATCCGCACGCCCATGAACGCCATTCTGGGCTACGCGCAACTCATGCAGCGGGACATGAACCTCAACGATGAATTGAAGGAATACCTTGAGGTCATTAACAGGAGCGGGGAACACCTGCTCTCGCTTATTAACGATATTCTCGAGATGTCGAAGATCGAGGCAGGCCGTTCGCTTTTTGTCCAGAAAACATTCGATTTTCACAGGCTATTCGATGACCTGGATTCCATGTTCAGGTTGCAGACCGACGCAAGGGGATTGAGCCTCCTGATAGAAATAAATGGCGATGTTCCCCGCTGGATAAAAACCGATGAGGGAAAGCTCAGGCAGGTTCTTATCAATCTGATAGGAAACGCGGTAAAATTCACCAGGGAGGGCGGCATCGCCGTGCGCGTCTGTGCCAAGCGCGAAGGCGGGAATTCCATGCAGATGCTGTTCGAAGTTGAGGACAGCGGCCCGGGCATAGCGGATGAAGAAATCGACAGGGTATTCCGCGCTTTTGAACAGACAAAAACCGGCATCAATATCGGCGGAACCGGCCTGGGACTGGCTTTAAGCCGCGGATTCGTGGAAATAATGGGAGGCGAACTGACCCTTAAAAGCACGATCGGCAGGGGATGCATTTTCAGGTTCACCATACATGCCGAGGATGGGAAAGAGGAACAGGCGGAGCTCAAAAAAACAAAAAACAAGGTGCTGGGCCTGAAACCCGGCCAGGAAGAAATCCGCATCCTCATCGCCGATGACCAGGATACGAACCGGCGCCTTCTGTCCCGGATGCTTGCGAATGTCGGATTTAAAACCAGGGAGGCCGTTGACGGCTCTCTGGCTATTGAAGCATTCCACGAATGGCATCCGCAGATAATACTGATGGACATGACAATGCCGGTATTGGACGGATATGAGGCCACGCGAAGAATCAAGGCTACGCCGGAAGGGGAGATGACTGCCGTGGTTGCGGTGACCGCAAGCGCCTTCGAAGAACACAAACAGGTCATGATTGCGGCAGGGATTGACGGATACCTCGCGAAACCATTTAAAGAAGAAGAGCTGTTTGCTGTCATCAGAGAAGTGGCGCATGTCGAATATTTATATGAGGATGAGTGGAATTTGGCGGCCTCATCACAGAAAAAAATAACCGCTGATGATATCAGGGAGGTGGTGAACAGACTGTCTTCAGACCTTGTCAATCGCATCCATGATGCGATAAAACGCGCCGACATGGATCTTCTTAATGAAATGATTGATGAAGTCTCAAATATAAGCCAGTCCGCTTCTGATGAGATAAAAAATATGGCCAGTCGTTATGAATATGAAGAATTACTAAATCTGTTTTCATAAGGAGAACCTCCAATGATTAACAATCATATTAACATGAAGAAACAGGCCAATATTCTGATTGTGGATGATACTCCTGCCAATCTGACACTTCTTTCGGGAATACTTAAAGAAAAAGGCTACAGAGTGCGGCCCGTGCCAAGCGGCAAACTCGCACTTGGAGCCGTGGAAATAGAGCCCCCAGACCTGATACTTCTTGATATTTCGATGCCGGAACTTGACGGCTTTGAGGTCTGCAGGCGGCTGAAGGATGATATACGATTCAGGGACATCCCGGTGATTTTCGTCAGCGCCCTTACTGAAACACTCGAAAAAGTCAAGGCTTTCAGTGTCGGCGGTGTCGATTATATTACAAAACCGTTTCAGTTCGAAGAGATTGAGGCCCGGGTCGAAACACACCTCAAACTTCATCGATACCAGACCTATCTCGAGGAACTGGTGCAGGAACAGGTCCGCGAAATCAGCGAGTCCCAGATGTCGACCATATTCGCCCTGTCAAAGCTCGCTGAATCGCGCGACAGGGAAACAGGCAGGCACCTGGAACGCGTTCAGCGTTATTGCGCTCTTCTGGCCGAAAACCTGAAAAATGAGCCGCCGTACATAAGCGTCATTGATGATACTTTTATAAGCAACCTGATCAATGCCAGTCCCCTGCATGACATAGGAAAGGTGGCCATAGAAGACCGGATTCTCCTCAAGCCGGGAAAACTGACGGATGATGAGTTCGAAATAATGAAAACCCATTCAGCAATCGGAGCGGCAACCATTGAGGCCGTGCACGAACAGTATCCCAAAAACTCATTCATAAACATGGGAATATCAATGGCACGAAGTCATCATGAATGGTGGAACGGCAATGGCTATCCCCAGAGCCTGGAAGGGGATGAAATCCCCCTCCCCGCGCGGATCATGGCCGTTGCGGACGTATATGACGCGCTTCGCTCAACGCGCTGTTATAAAGGGCCGTACTCCCGAAGCGAGAACCGTGACATAATCGAAAAAGGCAGCGGGACACAGTTCGAACCGCTCATGGTGAATGTTTTTTTATCGAAAGAGGACGACTTCAACCGCATAAGCCGGGAAATGGGCTGCTGTTGAGCGCCCACCCAGGTGAATCTCATTGTCCCTCGGAAAGGTACTTCAGGACAAGAGAACAGAGCGAAGTGTCTCGGGGATATCTTTCATAGCGGAAATGGAGTTCATCCAGGATGTCATTCGCTTCTTCATTAAGGTCCAGTATGTAAGTCGAAGTGTCGGCCTCGTTTATCATTTCGGGTGGACAAACCGATGGGTCTCCCAGGTTGATATACGCCCTGCATGTCAGCGGCCTTATGGCATAGATAAGGCACAGGTTCCGGTCATCCAGGAACGGGCATCGGTTTTTCAACTGGTAATAACTGCTTAAAAGAATATCATCTGCGTCAATGTCCGCAGAGATTTGCCTGTATTCATCAAGCAGTAGCTTTTCGGAAACTATCGGCCTCAATCGCTCAAGCGCACACACCGCTTTTTCACATGATTTTTTGATCCTCGCTCTCTCCTCCGCGGGCAGTTTCTTCAGGGAGCAAGAAATGATTTCAGCCTCGAATGAGTATATGTCTTCCGCGTAATGGCAGCAGCATATCCAGCAGCCGGAACCGCATGAAATGGTTTTCCCGGAGGCCTTCACCGTAATGCGCTGGTAATCGGCGTACAATTCCATGGCCTGTAAATATAATCTGCGAAAATCATCGTTTATACAGTCGGAATAGCCGGCATCACGCATCTGGCGAAGAACAATCATTATCATATCGTGAATTTGTTCCGCTTCAGGCGGTATCGAAAGCAGCGGTCTTGTTCCTGGATTCATGTATTTGTCGTTCATAGCTACTGTCATGTATTCCTGATCTGATACAGCATCGAAAAATTTCATCTGGATATTACTTCTTGAACCCCTCGCAGCATGGGCGTGCAAAGGTCCTGTAACGATTAAGTACACCTTGCATCCCGGGCAATTCCTGTCAATTGTTTGTTTATAAATGGCACACAGGGGCGACGCCCCCGCTAATCTTACCATCAACCGATAATCATCCGACTTGCCTTGATTCGTTTTTATGGTAAAATACAATAATTCCAAATAAGTATTTGCCAATAAATGATAAAGCGAGATAATACTATTAAGACCGGCCATTACAGAAAATTCTGAAAACAAAATTCGGGAGAAATGCCATGAAAAAACTTTATTCGCTAGCTTTAACTTTTCTAATTGTTGCGGGATTATCGGTACTCGGCATGTCAGCGGTGAACATGCAGGAAGGGAACTGGGAAATCACCACAACCACCGATGTACAGGGGGTGCCCTATCCCATGCCTCCGGTAACCTACACCCAGTGCCTGACCAAAAAAGACCTGAACCCCCAGAAAACTGAAAAAGGCCAGGAATGCAAAGAAGTCTCGTCAAAGGTTCAGGGAAACACCTACTCCTGGGTGATCGAATGCAGGTCAATGGATACGGTAACAAGAAGTTCAGGAAAAATAACCTACCGCGGCACGACCTTTTCCGGAACAGTAACCACTACCACCGAGGGCATGGTCATGAAGCAAACAATCAGGGGACGGCGCCTGGGCCCCTGCAAATGATGCCATCCGCCTGATCACTGCAGCCTGAAAACTGCATCATACTTAATCATAAAAAACCCCGCTTTCGTGATAGCGGGGTTTTTTATTTACATATTATAAAAACTGTATTAAAATTTATAAAAGTAGCCCATTGATCGGCATATATGACTTCGTAAAATAAAAGAACCTCGCAATATGGAACAAAAAAACTATAAAACAATTCTTCTGGTCGAAGATGAAGCCATTACCTCACTGGCCGAAGCCCACATGCTGAAAAGGCATGGCTACACCGTTCTCACCGCGTATACCGGAAAGGAGGCTGTTGACATCGCACGTGAAAACGAAGACATCGACATCATCCTCATGGACATCGACCTGGGAACAGGCATTGACGGCACCCAGGCCGCGGAAAACATTTTAAAAAACAAAAGGATACCGATACTCTTCCTGTCAAGCCACACTGAACAGGAAATCGTCGATAAAACCGAAAAGATCACCTCATTCGGCTATGTGGTAAAAAACAGCGGTGAAACAGTACTGATAGCCTCAATACGAATGGCCTTCAGATTATATGACGCATACCTTCTGAATGAGGCAAAATCAATTGAATTGCAATCGGCAAATGAACAACTCGAAGGGACGAATGAAGAGCTCCAGGCAAGCATGGAGGAGCTGATAAGGACCAATGACGAGCTTGAACAGCTGCTGATCCAGCATAAACTCTCAGAGCAGGCCCTCAGGGAAAGCGAGGGAAAATACCGCAATCTTGTTGATAACATGGATGACGCAGTTTACCAGACTGATATAAATGGAAACATTATCTTTACCAATCCCGCGGCAGCCCGAATCCTCGGCTGTTCTTCAGTAGAAGAAATAATTGGAAAGAATGTTGCTGCCGATTTTTACTACCATCCTGAAGAAAGAGAACAGCTGATTAAAACGCTCAGGGAACAGGGAAAAATAACCCACTTTGAGGCAACGCTCAAAAGAAAGGACAACGGCAAACCGGTCATTGTCTCAGCCAACAGCCAGCTTTACCGCGACAGGGACGGAACCATTATGGGGGTTGAAGGCGTTTACAGCGATATAACTGAACACAAAAAAGCGGAGCAGGCACTCAGAGAAAGCGAAAGGGAATTCCGCAGCCTGTTTGACGCGAGCCCGGCCGGAATCTGCGTGATGAAAGACCGCCACTTCCACAAGGTAAACGCCCTGTTCTGTAAAATGACCGGTTACTCATCCGAGGAACTGGTTGGCAGGTCAGCCCATATTTTTTACACCGATGAGGAAGAATATCGGCGGGTCGGCAGAGAAGTGTATGGCAGGATGGAGCGAGAAGGAAGAAGCATAGGCGAAGCGCGCATCCGGCATAAAAACGGCAGGATGATCGATGTACTGATAACCGCATGCCCCATTGACCCGCTGGATCACTCAACAGGGGCCGTGTTGACGCTGCTCGAAATTACTGACATCAAGCAGGCCGAGGAAGCGCTCAGGACCAGGGAAGCGATCCTGAACAGCATCTTCCAGGCAAGCACCGCAGGCATTGCGCTGCTCGTGAACAGGACGCTTATAAAAATAAATCAATCGCTGTGTAAAATCACCGGATATTCCGAAAAAGAGCTGGTGGGAAGGACAACACAACATCTCTATATTAATGACGACGAGTTCAATCGGATCGGAGAATTGCATAAAGTTCTTGAACGCGGTGAGATCGGCGTATCAGAAGCCCGCCTCAGGAGAAAAGATGGCAAGATCGTCAACGCCTTAATAAACCTGAGCCCCGTGAATCCAGACAAGCTACAGGCCGGGATTATCGCAACGGTCCTTGATATTACCGAACAGAAAAGGGCCATCCGCGCCCTGAAAAAAAGCGAAGAAAATTACCGCTCCCTGGTCAACAACATGCAGGACGCGGTCTACCGCGCCGACCTGGACGGCGACCTGACTTTTGTGACCCCCTCGGCGGCACGCATTCTCGGCTTCACGTCGCCGGAAGCGATGATTGGATTGAACCTGAGCAAAGACCTCTATTATTACCCAGATGAAAGAGAAAGGCTGCTTGCCGCCCTGAATGAACAGGGTAAAGTGACCCAGTATGAAATATTACTGAAACGCGCCGGAACCGGCGAAAAAATCGTGATCCTGACCAACAGCCAGTTCTTTTTTGGCCGTGACGGAAACATAGCCGGCGTAGAAGGCGTTTTTAACGACATCACTGACCGAAAGCGAGCGGAGGAGGAGCTGGCCAGATCAAACGCCCTCCTGAATACAATCATTGACGCAGTGCCTGCCCCGATCATCGGGCTTGACTCCAGAGGAAAAGTGAATCTGGTGTGGAACCGGGCAGCTGAAAACATGTTCGGATGGAAAGCGGAGGAAGTCATGGGTAAACTTCTTCCAACAATCCCCTGGAAAGACCAGGAAGACATCACAAAATTTATACAATGGGTACAGAGCGGCGAACACGTACCTGAAACAGATGTTGAGGAATACAGACGTGATGGGTCTCGCGTGAATGTGAACATCTACTCATCCGCCCTTCGTGATCATGAAGGGAATATAACCGGAAACATCGCGGTCCTGATTGACATCACTGAACGGAAAAAAGAGGAAGAGGCGCGAAAAAAGATCGAGAATGAATTCAGGAGCCTCTTTGAGTCTGTTCCGGTAGGCGTGGGGCTGCTTCAAAACAGAAGATTTGTAAATGTTAATCCCGCCCTGTCAAAAATTTCCGGTTACACCAGGGAAGATATGATAACCAGCCTGACCCGCATCCTTTATCCCGATGATGAGGAATTTCAGCGTATCGGGAAAGAACTGTACAAACAGATGGACGATAAGGGCCTGGGGATCATCGACGCCCGGTTGAAACATAAAAACGGAACGCTCATTGACGTTATGCTGTATTTGTTCCCGGTTGACCCGAATGACAGAACCGGAACCATCGCGGCTATCGTCGTTGACATCACCGATAGAAAGAAAACAGAAAACACTCTTGAAAAAATGCTTAAAGACAAGCAGTCATTGCTGCGGGAACTGCAGCACCGCATCAAGAACAATCTTGCCATGATCACTCATATAATCAGCCTGGAAATGGAGACGCCGGTCCCCCGCGATGCCAATACGGTCCTCGAAAGCATCAAAGGAAGGATCAACTCACTGACCAGCCTCTATGACCACCTCTTTCAAACCGACGCGGTCACCGAGGTCCGGCTTGACCAGTACCTGCATTCCGTGATCAATTCATTCATCAATACCTACGCGACTGAAATCGGCGCCATTCAATTTAATCAGAAATATGACACGGTAACCGTCAGGACCAAAGACGCGACCGCCATAGGGCTTATCGTGAACGAGCTGGTTACCAACGCGTTTAAACACGCGTTCTCCGATAAAAAAGCCGGCGTCATCTCGGTCAAACTTGCCAGAGAACAGGATGGTATTGAGCTCAGTGTCTCAGATAACGGAACCAGCCCGGGAGGCAATTTCGATATCGACCATCCTGCAGGATTCGGCCTGCTGCTGATTAAAACCCTCGCGGAAGAACTCGGTGGAAATTTATCTTTTACCAGACAGGACCATGAAAACATATTTTCCATTCATATAAAAAAACACCGGGATTGCCTGCCCGATAATCAGCGGACAATTTAATTACCCTGAAAATGCCGCATTAATCAACAAACTTTTGGACTATTAATTTTTCTCATTCTTAAATTTTCTCAAGCAATCACTGCAGATGCAGGCTTTCATGCGTTTATCATCAGGAACACGTGACAGAAGCTCCGGTGGAAATGTTTCATACGCGCACCAGCACCGTTCCATGGTTTTTCCGTTGACCACAGGCCTTTCACCGCACCGGTTCGGCCTGCCGCAGAGCGGGCAAATTTTTTCGTTTATTTTATTTTCTGTTGTCAAAAAGATTAATCCTCATAATAATCGCAGGCAGGTTTATGTACTGACAGATAATTCCCTGCAGGCAAGAAATTTTTGCATGCTCTATAACAGAAAAAATAATAAATGTTGAGGTAAAAAATGACTGTAACCGACTACATTTCACTCTCATCAAACGGCAGGCGCGATGTCATTGATATTACAGCCGCTGTTCAGGGCGTGATATCAAAAAACAGCATTGAACAGGGGATCGCGGTCGTATTTGTTCCGGGATCAACGGCCGCGCTTACCACCATTGAATATGAACCGGGGCTTATTAAAGACATCAAGGTACTGCTTGAAAGGCTGATCCCGTATAAAGAAAATTACCGGCACCATGAAACCTGGCACGATGATAACGGCGCGGCCCATCTTCAGGCAGCGCTGATCGGCCCCTCGATTACCGTGCCGGTCGTGAAAGGAAAACTGACCCTGGGGACCTGGCAGCAGATTATTCTCATCGACTGCGATACGCGTCCGCGCGAGCGGAAGCTGGTTGTGCAGCTGATATCATGATTCCCGGCCATTCTTACACGGAAGCATGCCGGCGGTGATATCTCCGCTGGAATAAACATCCCCCCATTAAATAATCAAGGATTTACATGAGCGGTACGATATAGAGTACATAATAAATAGACATGGGGTAAACATAATGAATGATAACGCCTGCATACATTCCATAGTAATGGCCGTCCGCCATGACCTTTCCCGGGGAATGAAAAAAGAAGAGGTATTGAAATCATTGTCGCAGGTCATCAGCAGCGATCTTTTCAACAGAGTGCAGAAAGAATTATAGTTTTTTTCACTTCGCCGCACCCTGTCAACCTTCCGGAAAACCCTTTCCGGCATATTTAATGCTTAACCTGTTCCGGGGTGTATCAGTTGACGAGTTACTCCTCCAGGTGCGCCCGAAAAAACCATAATAATACCTGATAAAAAACCTGCCCGGTTCGAATGATTATGATTAAATAATTAAATAATACTTGTGAATTATCATTATTTTTATAAACTGTTATAAAGAGCTTGAATTATTTATAGTTCTGAGTAGTGCTGTCCTATCAGGTAATTCATTTCAACAGTTTATTTTTAATTTAAAACCATAACAGAGAGACCTGTCACGCAACTGGTCAGATTCTTGAACAATGAACCTTCCGAAAATGGGGATCATCAACAAGTTATAACAGCGTAATGGCAGGTAAAAAAAATCGGAGGTCGATTATGAAAAAAATCACATTGTTTATGGGAATTTTTCTATCTTTTCTGATGATCACTTTTTCTGCCACGGCCCTTCGTGCGGAAACAGCCAAAAAATTCAATTTATCCATTGGCGGCTACTTTGGCATTGGCGGCGCAACAGAATGGGACGACAGGAACGAAGACGACCAGCCAGGCGCGTTCGCACTCGGGATCGAGCCCGAGCTTCAGTTTTTTCCGATAGACAAGCTTGCGGTCAACTTCAGGGGCCCTATCTGGGAGCGGCTTTTTTACGCATATGACGTTCCTCACCGCGAAGATTTTGAGGCACCCATGGATGTTTTCCCCTTCATCTTCGGCGTCAGGTATTATTTCCCGGTGCACAGGATAGTGAAAATGTTCGTCGGCGGCGGCATCGGCTTCAGCATCCTCCAGGTGCACCTGCCCGGATGGTACACGGATTATACCGGGGTAGAGACCGATCCGGAAGTCCGCGCTTCAATAGATTTCAACGGCGGGGCGGAATTCGAAGTCATCAATCATCTGGCCCTGACCGCGATGTTTGATATCATGGTTCCCAATCTCGGCCCTGTCGACAAGCATGAAGACCCGCTCGCCCGTTTCATGTTCTTCTTCGGCGTGAGCTATTATATTCCGCTTAAAGGATAATTGATAATTTAATACTATAGGAATATTGGATACAATCTATTAAAAAAAAGGGGCTGTCCTAAAAGTCGTCTCGATAGTAATTTCGTAACGCTCATTGAGTGATTTTGATGGAGAAAACATCAAAATCGTATCGAAATGAGCGGGAATACTGTGTCCTCTTTACGAAATTCACTCGGCGGACGTTTCTTGGGACAGCCCCTTTTTTTGATGTTACTTTTTCATCCTATCAAAACAGCCGGATTAACATCCCTCAATCAATCAACCAGCGGGCATAAAGACGCGCTAGCTCTTAACTATTCCATGAAGCAGAACATCGAGCGAGGTGTTCATCATCGCCTCAATTGAATCGATATCAGATTTCACGTATGACTTGATAATGAACATCACATACACCGAATACAGGAAGGACGTGACGTGGTCGACATCGATTTTACGGAACCTTTTTGTTTCAATGCCCCTCTTGAGAATGCGTTTCAATATGTCCATGGACTCATTATTGATATCTGCAAAATGGTCTTCTCTGGTGTTGAGGGGGAATATCGCCGGGTCTTTGAGGAGAACATTCCTCAAATCATTGTCTTTGTTGAGGTAGGTCACACCGGTGAGCGCGTAATTTTTAAGCTGGAGCAGCGCGTCATCCACGCCTTCAATGGACTGCAGCGCGGTCCGCTGCCACTTGGTCAGGCCCCAGGACACGGCTTTTTCATAAAGGTCGCGCTTGTCCCGGACATAGCGGTACAGGCCGCTTTTGGTCATGTGAAACTCGCCCGCGATATCCTCAAGGGTTGTTTTGCGGTAACCGAATTTTCCGAAAAATTCAAGGGCGACCGTATATATCTGCTCTTCTTTTACCTGGCGCTTCTCGGCTATCCTGTCTACTGTCTTTTTCATCCCCTACCCCGATTTGCATATTCCCCTTTATGCAGCATTCATTCAGGTATTGTATACATTCCGGTGTCAAATTAAATCAAACATATTTTTTTATTTTGTGAACAAGTGAATAAAAAGTTCACTTGTTAATTTTAGTATTGACATCCATAAGGGCCCGATTATGCTGATCAACAGCCGGAGAATCAAACATTCTAATCTGAGGAGGTAAACGGAATGGATGATACAAGCAAAAGCAGAATTATACAAATGCGCATGGCATGGGCCGTTATCGCCCTGTGCTATGTTATTGTCTGGGTTGCCCCGTTTTTGACCGACCTTTCAGGCCAGGCCCATGGGTCTGCGGAAAATCTCGCGAACCTGCGCGACACGTCAAAATTCGGATGGCATGTCATCACCCTCTTCGGGGCGATCTCATTCGCCTACGCGCTTGAAATGGGAAAAGGCAACTGGGCGGGCGTGTTCGGCGGCCTCGCGTTCATATTGATGGACACCTTCAATGAGATATGGAACGGCCTGATCTTCACCGCGACCGGGAGCTATTCGGCATACTGGATGTGCAGTTATCACACCAGCTTCCAGACGCTGATCGGATGGAACATCGAGATCATATTCAACTTCATGTTCTGGGGCCTGATCATCACGAAAACCATGCCCAAAGACAAAAACCAGAAATTTTTCGGCGTTATCAACAACCGGGTGTTGCTCGCTTTCATCTGGGGCACGCTGGGAGTTATCGTGGAGCTGATCCTGAATTCATTTGACGCGCTCATCTGGAATTACTGGTGGTGGAGCGCCCGGTTCCCGGTGCTTCTGCTGGTCCTGGCATACTTTCCCTTCGCGCTGCTGACCTTTTATGTTTACGACCTTCCCACGACCAAACAGCAGGCGCGGTTCATCGGCATAATGGGCGGGGTGCTTCTGCTCGCGCTGCTGATCTTCATCCCCCTTGGATGGCTGTAAGAAACGGATGACCAGAGGCGGGCCGCCCGATTGCATCAGGCGCGCCGGTTCCGTTCAGCACGACACTGCGGCTCAGGAGAGATCCCGGCCGCTCTGTTTTTTCAGGTACGCGGCTTTTTTCTTTTCACCGGACTTTTCGAGCATGCGCCACAGCGGGGGGATGACGGACGGCAGGCACATGAGCAGCTTCGGCAGGGTTGCCGAAAATCCCGGTACATAGGTCTCAACCTTCCTCTTGATGATTGCCCGGTACACGGCCTTTGCCACTGCCTCAGGCTTCTGCGGTTTGCTCAGAAACGTCAGGGGCGACCCGCCGTGCGCCGCCTCGTATTTGAGCATGGGCGTATCGATTGAATCAGGGAAAACGGCGCCGGTGAATATATGGTGCTTTTTCAGCTCGATGTTAAGGGTCAGGCTAAGGCCCCTGAGCGCGAATTTGGTCGCGCTGTACAGGGCGCTGCGGGTCTCGGGGACGATTCCCGCGAGTGATGACACAGTAATGATATACCCGCCGCCGGCCTTCTTCAGGGGCCCGACAGCCTCCCGGCAGAAATTGATCGCGCCCATCTGGTTGATCATGACCTGCCGGTCGATGTCGTCGTAAGAGCTGTCTTCAAAAAGCGACGGACAGATGATCCCCGCGTTGTTCACCAGAATGTCAAGGCGGCCGAATTTCCTTATCGTTTCCTCAACGGCCTTTTTCACATGGGCGCGGTCAGTGATATCGCACCGGAGCAGCAGCGGTTTACGCGACAGCCGGCCTGCGGTTTCTTTCAGGCCGTCCTGGTTGACATCGCACAGCGCGCAGGATATTCCCTTTGAGTCGAACAGGACGGCGATCTCGCTGCCGATGCCGCCGGCCGCGCCGGTGATGATCGCGACTGAACCGGACAGGTCTTTTTTCATGAGGTACTCTTCCCTGTTGATGTAATGAGGATGTTGTTTATCCCATGAACAGTATTCACGTCAGAAGGCGCGCGTCAATAACTTAACCGTTACGGCTCGAATTTCCACAGGTCATTCAAGTATCCGGCAGAGCCATCCCGGTCATAGCCGTAACCGCCGAAAAGCCACAGCGCGCCTGACGAGTCGATCCAGGACATGCCGCTTTCGTATCGCGCTCCCGGAATATTTGATACGCCCGGGGTACCCTGTGTCCCGTAGGTCCCGGATTGATTGGCGGAACTGGTGCCCGATACCCAGGTCCAGTTTCCGGTACCGGGATCAAACATCCACAGGTCATTCAGCGTAATATTACTTAAAGTATCAATATTGCCATGTCCTCCGAAAAGCCACAGGCAGGCAGATGAATCAATCCACGATTCGCTGTAATATCGTGCTCCGGGAATATTTGACGTTTCAGCCGTTCCCTGGGCCCCGTACGTTCCATATTGATCACATTGATCAGAACCGGAGACCCAGACCCACTCCAGGGTGCCCTGCTCATACCGCCACAGGTCATTCAAATAACCGCTTGAACCGGTACTGTCATATCCCTCCCCTCCGAAAAGCCACAGGGTATCAGCAGAATCGATCCAGTATCCACTATAACGCCTTGACCCTGGAACATTCCAGGCACTGCCTGATCCCTGGGTCCCATAAACTCCGGGTTGCTCAACTGCACCAGACCCTGACATCCAGGTCCATTCACCGGTCGCGGGATCATACCTCCACAGGTCATTTAAAATCCCTTTATCTATGGTGCCTACTCCCGTTCCGCCGAAAAGCCACAGACAATCCGATGAATCGATCCATGTCGAAGAACCTCCTGCCCGTGCCCCGGGAATATTCGACGTGCTGCCCGTGTACTGGGTCCCGTAGGTCCCGGCTTCATTAACTCCATCAGAGCCGGACATCCAGGTCCATTCGCCGGTTGCAGGGTCATACTTCCACAGGTCATTCAGCATCCCGTACGTGCCGCCGCTGTTGTATCCATTTCCGCCGAAAAGCCAGAGCATATCCGTCGAATCGACCCACGATATACTGCAATATCTTCCCCCGGGAACATTCGACGTGCTGCCCGTGCCCTGGGTGCCATAGGTCCCGGCCTGGTTGCGTGCGTCAGACCCGGATACCCAGGTCCATTCGCCGGTTGCGGGGTCATACTTCCACAGGTCATTCAAAAGTCCGGTTGAACCGGAACCATCATAGCCCTGCCCCCCGAAAAGCCACAGGCACCCCGAGGAATCGATCCATGATACTCCATATCTTCGCGCTCCGGGGATATTCGAAGCGTCGCCCGTGCCCTGCGTCCCGTATATAGCGTTTTGGTTGACGGTATCAGAACCGGCGACCCAGGTCCACTGCTGAAACCCGTAATCAGAAGAGGCGATGGATGAAGTGACCATGCCGGTCATATACGCTATCGCCTTTACGGTGCTCGTGCAGGTGAGCTCAAAGGAATCACCGCTTGAAATTTCGGTGCCAGAGGTCTCAGAGGGGTCAGAACCGTCCGTGGTATACCGTATTGACGCTCCCGCGGTGGCGCAGGTGATGGTTATTGTCTGTTCACTGTTATAATGTGACGCTGCCGGTGTCGGATCAATTGATGGCGTCTCGACAAGAATGGTCCAGGTCAGCGTAGCTCCCGAAGAATAGTTGCCTGCCGTATCAAAACTGGTCAGGGTGAACGTATACGCCGCGCTGTTGTCAAGAGGCGTTAAAATTATGGTTTCTGCACCCTGTGCCACACTTATCGGCTGGGTCACGCCGGTGGCAGTGGGAGTAAAGGAAACGGTCACCCCGGAATAACTTGTGTCGCCGGTCGGGTCGGTCCAGGTCAGGGTGATGGTCTGGTCCGCGGCCGTTGCCGCAAGCGCGGTGACATTTTCAGGTGCGGTCATGTCAATGGTCACCGCATACGAGGTGCTCGTTGAAGAAACATTGCCCGCGGCGTCGGTCTGGCGCGCGGCCACGGAATAGGTCCCGTCAACATCAAGGTCAACCTCCGCGGAATAGGTGTTCCAGGTTGTGCCGCCGTCAAGGGTGTATTCGATCGTGGCCCCGGTCTCGCCGCTTACGGTGAAGCTCTGCACGGTATTATAGGTGCCCGCCGCGATCCCGCTTACCACGGGCGCGTCAGGAAGGGTCATGTCAATCGTTACGGTGATGATATCAGTATCACCCGAGACGTTTCCCGCGAGGTCGGTCTGCCGCGCGAGCACATAATACGTGCCGTCAGTGCCCAGCGACACCGCGCTTGCGTAGGTGTACCACACCGCTCCTCCGTCGGTGCTGTATTCAATCGTTGCGCCGGTTTCACCGGCAACGGTGAACGTCTGCGTGCCGTTATACAGCCCGCTGATGATGCCGCTGATTACCGGGGCAACAACCGTGCGGTCAATGACAACGGTTACCGGGGTCGTGTACGCTGACACATTTCCCGCGGCGTCGGTCTGCCGCGCGAGCACGGTATAGCTGCCTTCACCGGAAAGGGTCACGTCTCCGCTGTAAGCAAGCCAGGTGGCGCCGCTGTCAAGAGTGTATTCAATATTGTCCTCTGTACCGGACACGGTAAAAGTCTGGGCGTCGGCATAAGACCCGGCGGTGATGCCGCTGATCACGGGCGCGTCGGGAAGGGTCGTATCTATGATTGCCACTATGGTTGGTGAGGACCCCTGTGATTCATCAGGATAAGTCTGGCGCGCGGTGACAGTATAGGTCCCCTCAGCGGAAAGGGTAACGTCCCCCGTGTACCCGGTCCAGGTGCCTCCGCCGTCAAGGGTGTATTCTATGGCAACGTCAACCGTACTGCTAATGGTAAATGTCTGGTCTGTATTGAATGAGCCGTTTGCAATGCCGTGGATCACCGGCCCCCTGACCACTGACGCGTATGTTTTAAGGGGGGTCTCCTGGTCGCAGGAAAGCACCCAGGGAAGAAAAAAAACTAACGCCATGCATATGAGCGAATAACGGTTTTTGGTTCTCATCGGCTCGTGTTTACCTCTGCTCAATGGCTTATAACCAGGCATGGACATTTATTCAGTTTGCCGCTTTCACACGGGAGATCAAAACTCGAAACAAAAAATATGAAGCGTTTAATTCATATAACGGGAAACCGATAAATAAACCGGGAAAACAGCTATAATGCCACTTATAATAGATATACCGGTAGTTATAATTAATATACAAAATTTTTTTAAAAAGATTCCGTCAAACGGCAAAATATCGGCTCTGAAGCTGATATTTTCAGCGATATGTACAGATTTCGAAGCGAAATTTATCGGCCAGGCGATGAGGAAATATACCGCAAGGCATTAATATAGGGACGTAGCGCGTTACCTGACAAAAAGACCTTGACTGTCATATACAGAAGCCTGTATTCTTAGCCTTGGCATTCTATTAGCGGCTGACGCTGCACCAGACGGCCGACCGGACGAAGGGGCCGCTGATTGCATGTTTTTTACTGGAGGGCGTTTTATGAAAAAGGTACTCATAACCGGCGCAACAGGATTTATCGGCGGCCACCTGGTAAAAGCGAACCTCGAGCGGGGAAACCGGGTAACGGCGCTTGTGCTTGCAGGCGACCCGGGTGCTGAAAAACTCGGGCAGCAGGGCGTTGACACGGTCGAGGGGGATGTTCGAGACTACGCGTCCCTGAAAAAGGCCGTTACCGGCATTGACATTGTGTTCCACTGTGCTGCGGTGGTAACGGACTGGGCGCCGAAAAGCCTCTTTGAAGAGGTGACCGTAGGCGGCACCGAGAACATGTGCCGAGCCGCAGCAGAGGCCGGCGTAAGCCGCTTCGTTGACATGAGCACCAACGATGTTTTCGGCATTGACGAAGACACCGTGATGGATGAGACCTTCCCCCTCCGTCCCTGGAACGAGCCCTATCCTGATTACAAAATCAGGGCAGAAAAAATCTCGTGGAAGTATTACCGGGAAAAAGGGCTCCCGGTCACCATGGTGTACCCGTGCTGGGTGTACGGTGAAGGAGACCAGACCTTCGTTCCCCTTCTGGCCGACGCCATCATCAAAAAAGACCTGATATTCTGGCGCAGGGACGTCCTGGTATGGCCGACCTATATCGACAACCTGGTCGACCTGCTCATGTTCATCTCGGAAGACCCGCGCGCGGTGGGACAGGGCTACCTGGTCCATGACGGGGAATCGGTGACCCTCCAGGAGTTCTGCGCGGGCATTGCTGCGGCCATGGGCGTCCCCCCCATAACAACGCATATACCATACGCCGCCGCCTATGCCGCGGCGTGGCTCATGGAGCTGGCGTGGAAAATGCTGAGGAAAAGAAGCAGGCCGCTACTCACAACCTACACGGTCAAGAACCTGGGATCACGGTTCCGCTTTTCCATTGAAAAAGCGGAGAAGGAGCTGGGCTGGAAACCGAAGACATCCTACCCCGAGGGCTTCGCGCGCACCATGGCCTGGCTCAAGACCCTTGACCTGGAAACACTCAAAATCAAATAACACCACACTGAAGGAGCGAATCCATGAACGAACAACACAACAACAAGGCGATGATTGTCCTGAGCCTCATCACCGCAGTGGGCCTGCTGCTTTTCTGGATCGGTTTTTTTACCGTGGGCCTCGCGCCCGAGAACCCGCCCGCGTGCTATTTCGCGTATGAACACTCCTTTCCGCTTCCTGACACGGTGCTGGCGCTCGTGCTCCTCGCCGGGGGGATTCTGGGCCTTAAGGGCCGGCCCCTGGGAACGACCCTTCTCGCGGCCGGGGGAGGGGCGCTTGTGTTCCTGGGGCTACTCGATTTCTGCTTCAATTATCAGAACGGCATGTACTCGATCTCGACCATGGACCTTATACTCAACGCGTTCATAAACATCTGGTGCGTGGCATTCGGGGGAGCTCTCGTTGTCTCATGCCGCAGGTAAAGCCGACGCATGAGTGGTGTTCCGGCTACATGCAGCATCACTGCACATAGCCGGTGTCATCCTACCGGTCCACTGCCAGAACAGATTCCAGTGTTTCACCGGAAAAATTCCACAGGCGCACCTCGCTGGAATTCACTTTTTCAAGCTGAAGGCACTGCGGCCCGAGAAGCAAAAATCTCCCGTCATCATCATTTCCACGGTAAGCAACCAATACACTGCGGGTTGATAATACAGTAGCAGATATATCAAAAGCGTAATAATCATCGAAATATTCTGGTCCGCTAATGACTGATCCATATGACGTGCATAGAGCATACCGTCCCGCAGATGAAGAATTATCTTCGCCATAGGCGACGAACACAAGACCACTATTCATAGTCACGGCTGAAATATAATCTGCTCTCGTGTTATCAAACGGGGCGGGCCCGTATGTGGAGTTCCCTGATTCATCATATATTACCAAGGTCCCGTAACCGGAATTTCCCTGGTCGCAATACGCAATAAACACACTGCCATCCGAAAGAAGAGTTGTGGATATAGCACCGGTCGGACTGCTTGAAAAAATAGTTGGTCCTGCTACACAGGTCCATGAGGTATTGTATATCACGAAGGTCCCGTAACCCGAATTGCTTCCGTCAGTGTATGCTATGAGCAGGTTCCCGTTTGAGAGCGTAAGCGTGGAAACATTGCTTGTTGCTCCGGAGTTAAATGTAAAGGGCCCTGCCAGAGGGGATCCGCTCGATGAGCCTACGGCAAAATTTCCAGATCCTGAACTGCTGCTGCAGAATGCCAGAATAATATTGCCGTTTAAAAGGCTTGTCGTGGAAATACAGTTCGATGGTATATCTAAAAATGAATGAGGCCCTCCAAAATGGTCACCTGATTCATCGTATATCACAAATGTCCAGCTGTCAGAATTGCCTCCGTCACTGTATGCTATGAACACATTTCCGGTTTCAAGAAGCGAGGTTGATATACATGATGTATCGGCCTCGTTAAACACGGTCGGCCCTGCAACAGGGCTCCCTGACGAACTGTATATCACGAAGGTCCCATACCCTGAATTATCTCCATCACGATAGGCTATGAGCACATCACCATTTTGAAGTGTCACTGCAGAAACATATGACACACTACCGCTATCAAAAGTCTCAGGATCAATTTGCTTTATTAACAATTCGGTTGCGAAGTTTGTCCTGTAATCATCATAGTCATAAATACAGCCGTCCTTTACGAACTGGGCCGTAAAGGTCAGGTTGTCCTGATTAAGATTATGCCGTAACGACAGATAACTCCCGTGGGGGATGTCGCCGCTTACCCTGAAAGTAGCCGCATCCGACGAATTTGAACTGTCGTCATCACAGCCGATGCTCAGGACCGCAATAAGCATACACAGAATAAAACATTTTTTCATGATACATTTCCTCCTTTCTTTTCCTTTGAACGCCCCTTTGGTCAGCAGAATTCAGGGAAACGCCTGAAAATCAGATTCGGGAAGCGCAGGATGGTCTTTATTAATTGTATTTTTGGAAGAAAGTAGCATCAGGTACGCGTAATGTCCGGCCATTTGCAGTACGTCTGCAAATGGCCAGTTGAAATGCAGATGGAAGCCTAAAACATCTATAACAACAGTCAGGATTCCATAATACTTCAACGGAACTCATGAAGTAATTAAATTTCTATCAGGGGAACAATATGATTAGCCTTATACCATCGTCGCTGTATATAAATTATGTTTGATTTTATTCAGAAATATCTGCTATTGTTATGCAAATAATATTTGAAAAAGAAAAATCCGAGCAGAAGTCATGGTGCTGCAAACAGGAACTTCATTGTTAACAGTAAATCACATCCCTTATCTCATAATTCTCTTTAGTGGATTTTTTGCCTGGATGCTTGCATTGGGACAGATCACTTTAAAAGAAAGGCAAATAAAAAACTATATACTGATAACAATGCTGGTCTCAACAGGGATTCTCCAGATAAATGCCGCCTTTCATTTCATGTGTCCTGAAAGCCCCTGCTACAGGGTATCGTCGGTATTAAGCATCCCTTCGTGTTTTTCTCTTGGCCCCCTTATATATTTTTACTTTCAACACCTTATTTACAGGGATTACAGATTCAAACGAAAATACATATACCATTTTATTCCCGGAATAGCTGCTACCGTTGCTGTTCTTTTCCTGTCAAATAAACTTTACCAGTGGGAATATCTGCATTTTGAAAAGTTATACGGAGTTGCTGCATTTATAATACTCCATGCAGCCATGGTACTTGTTTTCCTGTACTGCTTAATCGTATGTTATAAACTCTGTGTCCTTTATAGACAGATGCAGCCCCGAAGAAAAAACATAATACGCCCGGGCCTCGTACTTATCGTGACATCAATCATTGTGTACATATTATGGACCTTTCATGCCGTATTTCATAAAGGAATATTAGAAATCACCTATCTTTTTATAAGTGCAATAATTTTTGGTCTTTACTTAATCGGCAACCGCTATCCTGAATATCTGTATATCCTGCGTCTTGAAGCATCCCGCCTGGGGTACTCCCGCTCACAGATAAAAGACATTGACGTACCGGCAATTGTTCAAAGCATAAAAGAATTGTTTGATTGCGAAAAAATATACTGTGACGAAGAAATCAGTCTTAAAGGCCTAGCTGATGAACTTTCCATTACCCCGCACCAGCTTTCAGAAATCCTCAATGAGCACCTCAATAAAAACTTCTACCAGTTCATCAATGAGTTTCGCATCCAGGATTCACAGGAAATGCTGATACAGGATCCTGCAAGATCCATAGTCTCTGTCGCAACCGCTGTTGGCTTTAATTCTCCTTCAGCCTTTTACACGGCTTTTAAAAAAATCACCGGCCAAACCCCAAGCCAATACAGAAAAAAAGCAGATAAAACATAAACCGGCATTATCACTGTCTAAAACCTCCTGATTGATAAAACAGAACACGAGTCCCGCTTCATGTTTATCGAGGAAGATGACAACTCATTAAAAATAATTATACTACACAGGTACTTGTATAATTATAATTCCACAGGAGGGTGACATGATGAAAAACATCGTTATCATGTTCTTTGCCGGATTTGTTATTACATTAATATTTTTCTCTGGCTGCTCAAACTCTGATGAATCAGGTGATCGATCTTCACAAAGCAGCTATTTTAATTATGACCGCTATCAACAGCCTGAATACTCCGGCTCAACAAAGCAGTCTGAGTATGTTACCATGAGCGACAGTGTTGACCTTGCCGTAGACATTTACCTGCCTTCAGACGGCCCCGCGCGGGATTCATTTCCGGTCGTTTTCATGTATACTCCTTACAATCGGGCAACAATAAACCCCGAAACCGGGACAGTATCCGATAACTCGACTCATTTTCTCATTTCATATGGATACGCAGTTGTCGTGGCAGACATGAGAGGCACAGGCGCCTCATTCGGCACCCAGGGCCCGTTTATTCCAAAGCTTGGAGAAGACGGAAAAGAACTTGTCGACTGGATAGCGTCACAGAGCTGGTGTGACGGTAATGTCGGCATGATGGGGCAATCATATCTGGGATGGAGTCAGCTGGCGACCGCGAAAAATAAACCGGGTGCGCTTAAATGCATCATGCCTGAAGTAGCCCCGTTTGAAGGCTATACTGCCGGATTCCGTCCCGGTGGCATTGCAGCGCAAAACTGGATCACCAAGTACAGCGCCTATCTCAACGGCAAAAACCTTAATTACTTCTATCCTTCAGCAGGGATGCTGCCCGCTGTTCCCGTTATTGACGAGGACGGTGACGGCGAGCTGGTGGATGAAATTCCGGAGATGGATGAAGGGAATTCATGGACCTTTCTTGACGATACCCTGAGTTATGCGGACGGAAGCAGCAGAACAGAAGATTATCTATATAACGCCACCATGGCCCACACGTCGAACATTACCTTTGCAAATATGAGTGAATACATGCCATGGATTGATTCTCCCGCCCCATCACCGTATGAGGAAATGTCATATACAGACGGGAGCCCCGGATCTTTCGCCCAGGAAATCATGGATTCAGGAATCGCCATCTATAATATTGGCGGATGGTTTGACGGGTTCACGAGATGCACGGTAAAGATGTTTGCGACACTCAGGTCAGTTAATCCATCGAAACTAATCATGGCACCACGGTTTCATATGCCCTATATTACGTCAGCATATGCGAATTACTTCGCCTATGAAGGGAGTTACACCGAACAAATGAATATTGAACGGCTGCGTTTCTTTGACAGGTATCTCATGGGTATTGACAACGGAATCGACAGCGAACCCCCGGTTTATGTGTACACAATGAACGACGGATGGAGAACGGAAAATGAATGGCCTCTTGAAAGGCAGGAAATCACTTCCTTCTTTTTTAATGAAGGCAACAGCCTTTCAGAAAAACAGACACAGGACGGTACAGATGTATATACCGTAGACTTTACTCATACCTCCACTTACGGTTCAAACACAATAAGCAGATGGCTGATGATGTACATGCCTGATTCAACCATGACCCGAACGGCTAAAGACAATCAATGCCTTGTGTACGAGACCTCTCCGCTTGACAGTGATACCGAGGTAACCGGTCATCCCGTTGTCGACTTCTGGGTGTCATCAAACCAGGCCTACGGCGATTTTTATGTTTACCTGACCGATGTTGATGAGGACGAAGAATCCATATATGTCACCGAGGGCAAACTTCGCGCAGGCTGGAAAAATCTCCATGAGGACGATGACCAGGTTGACGGGGTTGTTGATGTGTTGCCTGAACTCCCCTGGCACGGTTATAAGGAAAGTGATTTTGTCGATGGTGTTCTTTCCGGCAGTGCGGTTATTGAACTGAGATTCGATTTAATCCCCACTTCATGGCTTTTCAAGCAGGGACACCGGATTCGTGTTGCCATTGCATGTGCTGACGCTGAGGAATTTGAACTGAATCCCGGACTGGCCCCATCAAATGATCCCGCGGAATTGCCGCCTACGGAGATTACCGTTCACCGTTCACTGACATACACATCAAGAATCGAATTGCCGGTAATCCCAAGATAAAATTTCACTCTCATTACCGGGAATATCATATCCCCTGGCCTCTTCTTTTAACTATGGAAGGGGCCTATTTCTTCAAAGTGCCGATGATCCTGCTCATCTCCTCCGCGCAGACCGCGAGCATGCCGCGTTCCTCTTCGTCAAGGCCATGAGTGATCACGCGCTCAACGCCGGACTCTCCCACAACGGAAGGAAGCGCGAGGCAGATCCCGTGGTACCCGTGTTCACCGCCGCAGTATATGCTGAGCGGAAACACGGCCCGTTTATCAAACACGATCGATTCAATGATCTCGGCAATGGTATTGGACGCGGCATAAAATCCGCTCCTGTTGATGAGCCTGACCACGATCGTGGTGCCCGCCTCTTTTGTTTTGTCGATCACGGACGTGATCTCCTTTCCGGAGAGAAGGTCCCGCACGGGCACGCCCCCGGCAGTCGCACTGCTGACCAGAGGGATCATGTTGTTGTTATGAAGGCCGATAACCGTTCCTGAAACCGAATTCACCGAAACCCCGGCCGCCTCGGCGATGAAATACCTGAACCTGAGAGCGTCAAGGGAGCATCCGAGACCGAACACGTTCATCGACGGCCACTGCTCCTTCAAATACCAGGTGAGCACGTCAACCGGGTTCGTAACCAGGAGCACAATCGCCGAAGGGCAGTGCGACATTATTGACTCGCCAATGCCGCGCACGATCTCCTGGTTCTGCTGGAGCAGGTCCATCCGGGACATTCCCGCGTGGCGGGCGGCCCCGGCACTGATGATGACAACATCCGCCCCGTCAAGACCGTCAATGGAGCCGCAGGCGCGCACCGGCGTGTCTGACCCGAAGGACGGAGATGCCTGGTTGATGTCCATCACCTGGCCGATCGCAAAATTTTCATTGATGTCATAGAGGAAGGTATTGCCGAGCTGCTTTCGCGCGATAACCTCGGCGGTTGACGCGCCGATGTTCCCGGCTCCGGCGATAAATATTTTTGAAACAGCCATATAGTTCTCCCCTCATTATGATCTTTCAGTCTTAAAAACTTCAGAGAACAAAATCAGGAAGCACTTCTTAATAATATACAATTACCGGATTTAATGCAATTGTATTTCTATGGTAATACTGCCCATGCTGATATTACACCGATTAACCAACTGCCAGACACAAACAGTTTCCATCGCCAATGATCACCTTTCGTGCTTGCTTATTGACAGTGCTTGCGCCGCTCCGTGAAACCGAGGCAAATTATTCCACTATGGAGTTGACACCGCCCGGAACATAAAGTAAGATAAAATATCAACATTAAAGCTGTTTCCGTTTCAATGAAATATCTCCGGAGGAGCCATCTTTTTCAAGCAGGAAGCATAAAATAAATTTTCATAATATCGGGAGGTACATTATGGATTTTATCTGTCCAAGCGCTGAAAATTGCCCGATTTTTACCGGGATATTGAAAGATAAGGAATACTCGACTAAAGCCTACAAAACACAATACTGCGAAAATCCTGATAAAAGAGAAGAATGCCGCAGGTGGCAGTGCAAACAGAAATTCGGCAAGGTTCCTGATACCCTTCTGCCGAATTCAGGAAAAACACTGGAAGAAATCGGCAGGGAAAACAACTGGGCCCTGTAGCGGCAGGTCAATGCCGGGCACGCAAGCCGAACCCGGGCCGGGACGCCAATGAACATTAGTTCGTCCCCGCCCGTATAACCCTGATTAACTATTGACAGATTTAACCGCGCTGATACAAGGTCTCAACTTCAGCGGGGATCTGTATTCATGTTTTTTGTTGATAAGCCGTACATTTCTGATCTGTTTAAAAAAACCGTCCGTGACCATGCCATCCCGGTGGTGGGCACTGACACGGCACAGGCATCCAGCCTCTATCCCGGCACCACAATCATCAGCGAAGACAGGGCAATCGCGATGGCCCGCGAATCAGGCGAAATTCCCATCTATACTATATCCGAAAATTCGATCGGCTGGATAGCGAAGCATCTGGCGTTCAGCGTCCTTCCCGAAAAAATCGACCTGTTCAAAAACAAGCTGAAATTCCGCGAACTGACCCGACCCCTGTTCCCGGACTTCTTCTTCAAAGGCGTTCGCTCTGAAGAGCTTCGCGCTGTCCGCTTTGACGAGATCCCCCTGCCCTTTATCATAAAGCCCGCAGTCGGCTTCTTCAGCATGGGCGTGCATAAAGTTTCCAGTCACACTGAATGGAACAGGACCGTTGACTCTCTGACCGCCGAGACTGACCGGCTCAGGGGCATATACCCGGAAGAGGTATTCAACGCCGGCTCATTCATTATTGAGCAGTGCATTGAGGGCGAGGAGTACGCGGTTGACGCGTTCTTTACGGCAACAGGCGAACCGGTGATCGCCGGCATCTTCAAGCACGTGTTTTCTTCTGACGCCGATGTGAGCGACCGGGTTTACCTGTCGTCAAAAAAAATCATTGAAAGCAACCTTGAAGAATTTACCGGATTTATCGGAAGCATCGGCACCCTGGCCGGCGTGAAAACCTTCCCCATGCACATTGAACTCAGAAGAAACGCCGCAGGGGCACTGCTCCCCATAGAGGTAAACCCCATGCGCTTCGGGGGATGGTGCAGCACACCGGATATGACCACGCTGGCCTATGGAGTTAATCCCTACGTCTGTTATTACACGCAGAAAAAACCGGACTGGCCCGCGGCCCTCAGAGGCAAAGAGGGGAAGCTCTTCAGCCTTATCGTACTGGACAACCCGACCGGCATCAGCGGTGACCGGATCAGCTCATTCGATTACGAAAAACTGCTGACGCGATTCGAAAAGCCGGTCGAGCTCAGAAGAATAGACTATACGAAGTATCCCGTGTTCGGGTTCCTGTTCACTGAAACCGGGGAAGACAATTTCAAGGAACTTGAAAACATCCTTGTGTCAGACTTAAGCGAGTTTATTACGATCTCCGCATAAAACATTCAGCAATATATCCTTTAAAAATATCCGCCCACTTTACACCTTCTTGAGCAGGGACTTGACCACCTGTTTGTGAAACGGCTTTATGAAGAAAAAATAAATTTTCCCGAGAAGGTTGTTGAATTTAACGATCGTGGTCAGGTAAATGCCTGTGCCACGAGGGGCCTGCTTTTTCATCACTGATATTCTGAAATACAGGTGCTTGTCGTCCTCGCCCACCACGACCTCATGTTCGTTTTTCTCTATCACCGGAATTTCATGGTCGCCGGTCTTCAGGCCAAACAGCCTGACGATAAACACCTGCCTTATTTTCAGCAGAGCCTGTATCCAGCCGGGAAGGGTGAATATTCTTCCGGTGATCTCATCAACCGAATCATCCGTGTCCTTTATGACCATATAGGAATCACAATAGTCAATGGACCCAAGGCCCTTCATGACCAGCGAGCCTTCAGGGGCACTGTCAAATTTATAAAACTCCTTCATAAGCCCTTCCTGCTCCCCATCCAGTCGAAAAACCTGCCAGCCAGCTTTTTAAACGGGTTGAGCTTCACCGGGTAATAGTAATCCGATTCAAACCATCCCTTATCACGATAATACCGGTAGTCCTTGAAATCCTCGTTAAGCATTCTTTTTATACCCGACCGGGCCCACCTGAAGATCATCACCCTAAACAGTGAAGGAACGGGGAATTCTTTCTTCACAAGCTGCAAATAAAATTTTTTACTCAGCCTGTCGATCGCGGCGTCAAAATTCATTTTGTCTTTCTCACCCATCGGCTCAAGGGAACGGACGCACACCCCGCTCACGACATTGAACCCGAACCCGTTCCCGATGAAGTCAAAGTACTTCACGATTTCCTTGCCGCCGTAGATCCCCTCAACAACAATGCCGGTGAAGGTCTTGCCGAAAAAACGCGGGCGATGAAACAGGAACGCGAGACGGTCAAGGAACACTTTCATGATCCCCGAAACGTTAAAGGAATAATTGGGGGACGCGAACACGACCCCGTCCGAACGCTCAAGCTTCTCGATCAGCATGTCCCGGTCGTCCCTGAACCTGCAGAGCTCTTCGCCCCGGTCAAGGCAGAGCTTGCATCCCTGGCATATCCCGATGTCGCACTCGCTCAGCCGGACGATTTCGCAGTCGACATCGCCCATTGACTGCAGGTTCTGTAAAAAGCGCTCAACCGCGTAACAGGTATGCTTCTTGGTCGCTGTTCCGATAAACGCGGTGACTTTCATTCATCCCCCCTTTCTTCTCAACCCGGGTGCATGATTTATTAATAACCACAGTTTCCCTATGTCAACGGTGCCGGTCCTGCTTTTGGAGTAGCGATGGATTGTGCACTGTTCTTTCATGGCGATAAGGATGCTTCCCCCCTCAGGCCAGGTATTTTCGGGAAGGCTCCTCAAATACAGCAACAGATTAGAGTCGGAGAATTATTTTTCAATCATTATTTGGGGATGGAGAAGCGTTCTGTTGCGGAATGCGATTATCAGGTTTTTCATTACTTAAATTAATCAAAATAAAAAAAATATTGAAATTATTACCCGTAGCGATTATAGAGTCATAATATTACAAATAACGAGGTGTTCTTAATGAAAAAACTCTTTTTAATATTCTTCATCAGTCTTTTTTCACTTTACATGGGTTGCGGAAGCGGCCAGGTCAAGACCACATATGATGAGTTCAAAGGTGCGACTGTTGTCACGATGAACATGGTTCATAAAATAACCGACTGGAACGCTTTGATGCTCATGTCATGGAAAGGTGATTACAGCCGTGAAATAGTTAAAGGGAAAAAACAGCCGGTAATAGTATCCTTCATGCTTCGCGCTAGCGGCGGGCAGGACGACTTACTATTACAAATAGACCCTCTCGAGCCAAAGGCCTTTGTGAAAGTTGACGACACAACCTTTAACCTGAGCCTGGCTGAAATGTCAGCAACACAGCACAATAACTATTCCGAAAGCTCAATACAGGTGGGTCCCAGTAAAAGCTTTGATAAAAGCAGCTACCGAATATACACAGGTAAAATCGCTCTTGACGGTAATATTGAAAAAGCAATAATGAAATCCTCTTCAATGATGTACCGTCTCTATTCTGGAACAAAACCCATTACACTCCAGGTGAACGATGACCAGCTTGCAAGCATAAAAGAATTTCTCACCACTGACCAGACAATGACCAACTAAACAGTCATATTCTGACTTTCACCATAGTTTCCCCTTCGCGGGGAGCTATGGTGATTTAGCTCATCTGAAAGACGACATATGTCCCTCTATAAAAAATCAATATCCGGCATTCCTGAATCAGCCAAAAAAAATTTGGGATAACAATCACAGCTCACACGCCGAAAACTGTAGACTACTCAAGAAGGACCTTTAGTGCAGCCTCAATATAAATACCGGACATATTCAGCACCGCGACAGGCAATCCGCGTAAAACCTGCTTCTCATGGTGAAGCCCGTCCTGAGCAGGAGCAGCAGCTTGAGCTTTAATGACCGCACTTTCTCCGCCGTCACCCCAACAATGCTGATAAACGGCAGGGAGGATAACCTTTTTGCGTAATTAAAACAATATGAGGCGCACGACGATCATCATCTAACCCGATCCAGAATGAGTAGATTGCTCAATTTTATGAATTACGCTACAGGCAGGCACCACTTTTTTTAAATTCAATTTTCATCCGGCTTTACGCGCAAAGCCCAGAGAACTGATCTCTTTTTCGATCTTTCTGCACTCATCTTCAATTTGAGTGACCTGTTTCATCTTTTCCTTTAATTCCTTATCGGCATATAAATCTTTTCTCTCCCGGTAAAGCACCGTGACGATATCACCGATTTCGGTGAGCAAAACATGCAGTTTTCTGTGACCCGTAAAAAGATCTTTTCTCAGCTGAGAATAATGGATCCCTTCTTTGCCTTTATCGAAGATTGTGCTTGCACCCTCTTTGATCCCGTCAACCGCAAGGTCAACGCCCTTCATAAAAACATCCTTTACGTCATTCCAGTAGCTCATACAAACCTCCTTCAATTCTTTAGTTATATATTAAAACTATCAATATATGGTGGTGATTTCAAAAAATGATCAGGGTGATACAAAAAGCACCTCTTTTCACATTCTGAGGATATCCAGTTAATACGGAGGTTAATGTATTCACAAAAAATTCCGGGAAGGTGATACTGATTTCGATATTACCGTCTGCGGCATTCAAACAGGTCTTTAACACTGCATATGTTTTCAGGGAGGATATGACAAGTAGTATGCCCTGTTAATCCTTCAGGTTAACGGTCTTTCCCGTTCCACCACTTCAAGAGGGCGGCACCATGAGTGTCGATGTGCGCTACAACAACACCTTGGGGTCAGAGCATTATTTTTCAAACATTATTTGGGGATGGGGAAGTCGCCTGTTCCCGAATTCAACTCACGCGCCGGAAACAGAAGACTGTTCAAGGAGCACTCTTACCGCAGCCTCAATATGAATACCGGCCGTATTCAGCACCGCGACGTTAAAATCGCCGTCCCTGATCATCAGCGGCAGCTCGGTGCATCCTAAAATAATTCCGTCGATGCTTTCTTTTTCAATAATGGCAGCGCACAACGCGACAACCCGTGCCTTCTTTTCGGGTATGACAATACCTTCTTCAAGATCGTCAAAGATGACCTCATGAATAAACTTCTGCTCCTGTTCCGGCGGCACTGACACGGAAATACCATACCGCGACAGGCAATCCGCGTAAAACCTGCTTTTCATGGTGAAGCCCGTTCCAAGCAGAAGCAGGCGCTTGAGCTTTAGGGACTGTGCCTTCTCTGCCGTTGCCTCAACAATACTGATAAGCGGCAGGGGGGATGATCTTTTTACGTCATCAAAAACGATATGGGGCGTGTTCGAGGCGATCAGGGCGAACTCGGCACCCGCCCTCTTGAGCTTTTCAATTTCGGAAACCAGGAGGCGCACCAGGTTCGGGTAATCGGACCTTGCCACCAGATCGAGCATCCCCGTCATGTCTATACTGTTGATAATTATGTGCGGGTAATCAGGCGAGCCCGATATTTTTCTGTACCCTGAGATGATCTCACGGTAATAATCAAGGGTCGACTGCGGCCCGATGCCGCCGATAATGCCTAATGTTTTCATAAAATTTACCGCAACCTCGAAACCCTTTCACTGATCGATTTTTTATGCCGCTCATCTGAAATATCAGGATCTTTTAAATCAGTGAATTTTTTGCACGGAAGCTCAGAACACTCGCCGCAGTTATGATACTTCTTATCAATGACCGCGCATTGGTATAACGGGCATATTTTGTCAGGCATGATCTGCCTGGCCCAGAAGGTTTTTCCTGTGACCGCATGGCAGCCATTACATTCACGGGCAAAATAACCGCAATCATTACACAGCAGACCGCAAACTGATAATAACTGGTTCATAGGCTTGCCTCCTTCTTTTTCATCTTTAATAAACAGGAGAGGCCCGCAAACACAAGCCTCTCCTGTTTCCTGAATAAATACAAGTATTAAAAAATAAATAGTTAATTGTCTTTTGCGCAGCCTCGAGAGAAGCCTTTCGGCTCCTGTTCAATCAAGGCAGCATGCCTGTTACGGCTTTGCTGATTCATTATCTTTTCTGCCCGGTTTTGCCTGTTTTTCCGCCCAGTCCTTATACAGGTTATCAATTCCATACATCTGGGCCAATCCCATTGAAGTCGTCATTAACGAAGTTGGATCACTCTGCGATCCCCCTGCCCAGAACACAACCAGTACCGTGACCTGGCCTTTGGTCATTGACCTGAAGGATTTTTTCCCTGAATTGTCAAGCAACGGCAGGGTGAAGTCAGGCGCCTGCTGGCCAAGCAGAGGATAGATTCGTGACTGATAATTGCCGGAAAGAATTTTAATAACATCCTTTTTCTTCTGCTGTCTTTCTTTCAACTCGTTGCCGAACTCGAGGATATGAAGGGAATCTCCCTGATTGCCGTCAATATAATTGACCAGTTCCTTCGTTTTCATTTTTTTCAGGTCATAGGGCATTTCTTCATTCCCGTTCAGGTTCAATAAAAGGTATTCCAGGAACTCGGCATATTTGTTGTCACTGACCGGCCGTATCTGCTGATATGTGTTCGCTATTCCCCTGATAACGCCCTTCCGGTCGATGAATATCAGCGTGACCGCCTGCTCCCGGTTTATTTTATACAGCTCAGCGATTTTACTGTAGAAGGTATTGCCTCCCGCGGTCGCGTCCCAGGCTTCAACAGAACCGATCAGGCCGGTGTCGTCCGAGGTCCTTCCGCCCATCTCCACTGAAAAGGCGGAACCCTTCATTGAGCAGTTTTCCTCAACAAAGATGGGAAACGATAAACCAAGCCCGGTCTTTTTTCTCGCGAGATCTTCCACAACATACTTGGCGTTTGCCATGTTTTCCGACATGGCCACACCGATTATCCTGAGTGCCGGCACTTCATTTTTATACATCCGCTTATGAGGGCTGTAACGGGCCGCATAAACAGCGGCAAACACTAAAATCAATAAAGACGTGAAAATCGCTCTTTTCATGAGAAACTCCTCTATTTATTAAATTATGCAATGCGCGGGGGCACCATGGCAGAAGGGACTCTTCAGTGAAGGGAACAGCCTTCTACAGTTTTCATTAATCACTATATCATATAACGATCAATTATACAAATACTTTTTGTACGCAAGATAATGGAAACTCCTGCAAACACGGGTAAAATCAGGATTTTTACAGCAGAAAAGCGTTAGTTTACATGGATTGGAAAATCATGAAATGTTTTATATCGAACAGAAAAATATGATACAATCTTTTTGTGGAATTGCACTGTTTCAAAATGATGAGAAAACCCTTGATGTTTTTCATGAATTGATTATGGGCACCTCAAAAAATCAGGAGTTTCATTATTATCAAATATGACAACTCCTGATTTTATCAGATATTGTGCCTACAAGGGAACATCAAAAATGTAATTTATAGAGGTTCCCTTATTTTTTTAATAACCTGTTTTTACACCATTCTTCATATTTTAAATAATGTTTATAAAATTCTTTTGGGGAAAGTATTGGAGCATTAATGCGATCCAATAAACTTGGTGAAACAGTTCTCTGACTCCCGAATTCTGCGCCTGCCTGACATAGTAAATCAAGATGAGGATCCAGTAATGAAATTTCCATTTGCAGGCCCAATGAGCCGGGAACGCAGAATGAAGCTGTAAATTCCGAGCCGAAGTTATATGCCTGGGCCTTAACGGTTAACTCAAGAGCATCGAAATTTTCAGCTTCAGGGAATCCTGACGTTGAGATGAGAATGAAGTATTGCGGCATTCGCCATGTAAACGAATGCCGAAATCTTCCATGAATATCTTCATGAATAAACGGCTGCATCGCGGCTATGCCTCGTTGTGCGAAGACTGAAAATCTTTTAGTATTTTTTTGATAATGATTCATATAATTTATTATATTTTTCATGAATCATTTTTTTATCAAAATCCCAAAAATCATTTAACATTTTATCTAATTCTTCATTTGAAAAATATTTTTCAGTATCAGGAAAAAATACTTTATCTTCTTTTTTAATATGCACAGGGTAAAAATTGATTAAAAAAGTCAATTTATCTATAATTGTATTAATACTTTTTGAATCTCCTTCAATATATTTTGTTTTAGCTTCAACAAGCTCTTTCACAATTTTTCGAGCTGCTATATGTTCATCAATTAATTCCTGCATTCCCTTTTTATCTTTATCATTTAATTTTTTATTATCTAATTCTTTAAATAGAATATCTTCTTCCTTCCCATGATGGGTACGATCTGCATATATTCTTATAAAGTCAACAAGAGTATCAATAAAAATTGAGTCAACCGTTTTGTTGTTCTTGATATTTACTAATTCTTTATTGGCAATTATCAACATTTTTTCAATTAGACGGTGTTCTATCATCAATGGCCCTCTTGGTTTCATTTCAAGCCTCCTAAAATCATTTTTTTAGCCTTTCGCATAACTAAAATTAATACATTAGATTTATTCAACATCACCTGCCGATAAACCGGCCTTCTCAAATCCGCTCGGCGTTATTCACCACTCAATTCCACCCTGCTCTATTTCATTCTCAAGAACAATCATACATCAGAAAGTGATTTTCTGGCAACTATTTCAACTCCAGATAACACGGCCATGATCGGCAGTGCGGGGTCACTCCGTCAGATACCTGACAAGTGTCAGCTCAAGACACAAAAAATCATACGATGCTTTATCCGGCCGTTAAAAAAAAGCGGTTAACGGGGATGAGGCTCTTCTCGCCAGCTATTACACTTTTCCTGTTTTCTCCCTGACAATCTCCCGGGCGGGGGTTTTTTCATACAGGATGGGGCCATCCACCGGCACGCGGGCAAAATCATTGTCAACGGATTTGAAAACGCGGGACGGCAGCCTCTTTGCCCCTGCACGGGCGATCAGCGGGAGCCTTTTCTGCAGGGGCCGGGTGATCTCATCCCCGAAGGCGTGAAGCAGTTCATCCGGCATATACCTGAGGCCCACGCCGAAGAGAAAGCCGGTAAAACCCATGGTGATCAGGCATCCGGGGCAGTTGCAGGCCAGCGCCTTTACGCCGCTCTCTTTTGCTTCACGGTACTTGATGCGCTGGTTCTTAAAAATGCTTTTAAAGATATTCTGGTTCCTGGCGAAGCTGACAGCGCCGCATGAAAGCTGTTCGCTCCGGTTATGAGGAAGTTCCACGAAATCCGCCCCTGCTGCCCGGTAGAGCCTGCGCAGCAGATCGCCCATCCCCTCGTTATCAGAAACATAGCAGGACTCATGAATGGCGGCATTAAAGCTGATGGGGTTCTTTACGGAAATGCCCCCGCTCTCATACTGTTCCCAGAGCCAGTGATACAGTGAAATGACCTTAAAGGGAAGTTTTGACCCGTAGACTTTTGGCAATATATTGTTGAGATAATTATAACAGGAACCGCAATACGCAACCAGCCGTGTGCACTGAAGCTCCGAAAGCCGCCGCAGGGTCCGTTCTGCAATATCAGCGTAAGACTGCCACGAGCCCAGGCGATAGGCCAGCTCACCGCAGCACAGGTCGCGGGGGCCGAACTTCGGCAAATCTTTAAGCACTCCTGAATGCTCGATGTCATAACAGCTCATCCTTCCGACACACCCGACCATAAGGATATCATCAGAAGGCCCGGGAACCCTCTCCCATTTATCAAGGATTCCCTGCTCCTCGGGAGAGAGCCGGGAATAAATGTCATTGAAGAGGTTAGCCTCGGGAAGGCCGTTTATGAGATAGGGAACAAAGGCGTTGACCCTGCCGTTTTCTCTTCCCTCGATGATTCTCTGCTGAATCAATTCATGGGGCCTGAGCCCTTCAGGACAGAAATTATTGCAGCTGAAACAGAGATTGCATTCATCAAAGACCCGGGGCGCCCTCTCGCCCCTGAGGAGCATGCCTATTTCCTTTTTGGCTTCTTCCTCTTGCATGCGCATGACCGGGCACTGCATAAGGCACTGGCCGCACCCGGTACAGGCGCTCCAGTCACAGCAGTCGCTGTACGAACGCGTCGATTTTTCAGTAAACTTCTGCCTGATATTCATTATGGCACCCCCTTGAATGGCCGCATGAAACAATTTTACCTGTATAACAAAACAATTATTGTATCAAAAGATGCTGAAAACCGGACCGGAAAACAGAAAGTCACAAGCCTGGACAACGTATTATGAATAAAAAAATGGAGATTCGATGATTGATGTTAGCAGTTAGAGGGGTTTGAGTTTATTTTGCAAGAACTATTTGGGGAAGGACGAGGAGCGCAGCGATGAAGCGGGTATGCTGCTCTACTTTTAAAGCTTTCCATTTGAAATATCAAAGAACCTTTCGAAAAAGCATATAAATTTATCCAGAACACTCTGCCTTTTTTTGGAACGCTCGCCTCCGGGTGAAAAACGCGAAACGGGCGGTAACACTCTGGCCAGATCCGTGCCGGTGGCTGCTACACTGCCGTTGCGAAAAGCGTTGCGTATAAATTTATAAGTTTCGGCGTGATTAAGATTTTCCTGCCTGATAATTTCTTCAAGCTCCTCAATTCGTTTCTTTTCCACATACTTTTGCCAGTCTTCATCAACCACAGAATGAATATCAAGCGATGCGATAAACTGGTTAATGAGGTCTTTTTTATTGCGCAGTTCAACGCTTGAGTCGATTGCCTTGTTAATGTCTATAAGCAGTTCGCGGTTTTTAATGTGGTCTTCGTGATATTTTTTTACAAGATCTAAAATATAATCGATATTGATCTCTATTTGTTTAATAAGTTCCATTTCAAAGACAATATCATCATTGATGTTTTCCTTTTCGCCTTCATCAGTTTTACGAAATTCATTATACAGGTCAATGTAGGCGCTGTGATAATCCTGTATGTCCCTTTCGGTCAAAATTTCGTTGCCGGCGAATTCGTCAAAAGTTATCAGAATGTTTCTCATCCGCAAAATCGCGCCATAAAGGCTTATGAAATCCTTTTGATTTTGTTCCCCGATGATTCGCTCACCAACGGGAAATTTTGTCATGAGTTCTTCAACCAGGCTTTTATATCCACGTACTTCCCTGTCCCCTTCTTTATAACCGTTGTAGTATTCATTATACGATTTGAGCAGCACAATACCGCTTGCTTCTTTATCACCAAAGAGGGCAATGGATTCATTGGTCGCTTTTTCCAGGTTGCGAAAACACACAATGTTTCCGAAGGTCTTGACCGTGTTTAAAATGCGGTTGGTGCGAGAATACGCTTGAAGAAGACCATGCAGTCTCAGGTTTTTGTCCACCCACAGGGTATTGAGCGTGGTCGCGTCAAAACCGGTCAAAAACATATTGACTACCAGCAGAATATCAACTTCCCGATTCTTCACCCTTTCGCTGACATCCTTATAGTAATTCTGGAATTTATCGGAAGAGGTGTCATAGGATGTCCCGAACATGGCGTTGTAATCTTTGATGGCGTTTTCAAGAAAATCCCTTGAGTTTTTGTCCAGGCCATCAGTGTCTTCGGAATTTTCGTCGGTCATGCCGTCGATTTCTTCCTCGTTAACACCAAAGCTGTAAATAAGGGCTATTTTGAGTTTCTTGTTCTCCGGCGCATCTGACAGTTGTTTTTTGAATTCAGCGTAATATTTTTTGGCCGTATCAATTGAAGAAACTGCAAAAATAGAGTTAAAGCCGGTCAATCGTATTTTCTCCATGATCCGGTCAACCTTTGACCTGTCCTTTGCCGTTACAATCTCTTTAATATTTCTGGTAACACTGTGGGTGAAAAACTTGCTGTTCCGTTTGGTTTTCTGATCAAAATGATCGCGGATATATTGAACGATATTTGCAAGGCGCTCAGGAGCGGCAAGCACCGCCTCGCGGTCGATGTCACGCACTTTCTTGTCTTCAATGTCTTCGGCTTCGCGCACGGTGGAAATATAATCCACCTTGAACGGCAAAACGTTTTTGTCGGCAATGGCGTCCACTATGGTGTAGGTATGCAATTTTTCGCCGAAAGCCTGCTCTGTGGTCTTGAAATCCGGTCGTCCTCCTGAAGAAGCGTTCTTGGCAAAGATCGGCGTGCCGGTAAATCCGAATAGATGATAGTTTTTAAACGCTTTAGTGATTGCGGCGTGCATTTCGCCGAACTGTGATCGGTGGCATTCGTCAAATATCAGCACAGTATGGCCCGTAAAAACAGCATGGCCTTTATTACGTCCGATGAAATGATCGAGTTTTTGAATAGTGGTGATAATAATACGCGCGTTGGTATCTTCCAGCTGGCGTTTTAAAATAGTCGTGCTGGTATTGCTATTGGCCGCGCCTTTTTCAAACTTGTCGTATTCGCGCATGGTCTGGTAGTCAAGGTCTTTGCGGTCAACAACAAACAGCACCTTGTCAACATAGGGCAGTTTGCTCGCCAGCTGGGAAGTCTTGAAACTGGTCAGGGTTTTTCCCGAGCCGGTGGTATGCCAGATGTAACCGCCTGCCTCTACGGTGCCTGTTTTTTTATAGTTGGTGCTGATCTCGATTTTACTCAGTATCTTCTCGGTCGACACGATCTGATACGGCCGCATCGCCAGAAGCTGTTTATCGGTGGTAAACACGCAGTAGCGGGTGAGGATATTGAGCAGCGCATGTTTGGCAAAAAAGGTTTTGGCAAAATCGACCAGGTCGGGAATGGGCCTGTTGGTCGCGTCAGCCCACCAGCTGGTGAATTCAAAGCTGTTGCTGGCGCGTTTGCCTTTCTTGACGGCGCCTTCGCGTGATTCCCTGATATGTTCAGAGCGCGTGGTGTTGCTGTAGTATTTGGTGTGCGTGCCGTTGGAGATGACAAAAATCTGGACATATTCAAAAAGCCCGGAGCCGGCCCAGAAGCTCTCGCGCTGGTAGCGGTTAATCTGATTGAATGCTTCCTGGATCGCCACCCCTCGACGCTTTAATTCAATATGCACGAGGGGCAGGCCGTTGACCAGCACCGTGACATCGTAGCGGTTGGCCCGCTCCCCTTCTTCGGTGGCATACTGGTTGATCACCTGCACACTGTTTTCGTGGATTTTGTCCTTGCGGAGCAGATAGATATTTTTAACCGTTCCGTCATCACGTTTCAGAATTTTGATGTAATCTTCCTGAATAGCGGCTGTTTTTTCGGCAATGCTCTGGTTGGGGTTGGCGATCTCGCCGAAAAAAACCCGTTCCCATTCTGTATCGGAAAAGGTAAAATCATTCAATTTTTCAAGCTGATCTCGCAGGTTACGCACTATATCGGCCTCAGAAGTTAGGGGCAGATAGTCATAGGCCTGTGACTGCAACTGCTCAATAAAGGTTCGTTCAAGCTCCGCCTCGCTCTGGTACGTTTTTGCGGTACGGTATGCAGGCGTGTATTCAGCTACTACTGTGCTCTGCGGGTTTTCGGACACTAAATTGTATCGGTTATTGTTCTTCATATTATTTTTCCAACGGTTTAAAAGTGAGCAGCTTGTCACGGTAGTACTCGTATTGTTTTCTCCGGGCTTTCAATTCCGCAGGCAGGCCGACTGAAAGGTCATTTACCAGCACGTCAAATTTGTCGAGAATGGCGACGATGCGTTCCTGTTCGGCGAGTGGCGGGATGGGGATTTTATAATTAAGAATTTTATCTTGTTTTACACGAATAACCTTCGCTCCATGCGCAAATCGTTCTTTGTATCTTTTAAAATTTGTTGTCTGTAACAAGTAAGTTATAAATTTAGTATTTTGTTGATGACGAAAAGCAAACATATCTCCACTAATACAAATCTCATCACCGAGCCAACCCAATGGCTTACAAACATCCTCAATATTTTCACTCACACCTGATATAAGCACATTACCCTTTTGGGCCTTTTTTAATTTTTTTGCCAATTCTGGCGACACAAACGTTTTTGTTTTATTTGCATAGGTTCCAAAATATGTATAAATCTGACCGTAGTGAATACACCCGACGCCGCTTTCAGTAAAATCTTTCTTTTGTAAGCCACTTCCTCTAATAAGAGTACCAACCTCCCCCAACATCTTCCACTTCACATTATCCCCAAAGGTCAGTAGCTCATCACGATAATATGTATACTGCTTCTTTCTCGCTTCCAGCTCCGCCTCCAGCTCCGCCTCCAGCTCGGTAAAGGTGTCAAGAATTTTCACGATCTCTTTTTGGATGGGAAGGGGTGGTATGGGAATGGCTACCTTCCGAAGCGTTGCCATCGGAATACTGGAAACAGTCGATCCATCAGCCTGAGCTAGAATTTGACTACTAACTTTTTCCGAATGAAGTAAATGGATCAAAAAACGCGCATCAATGATATTGGGATTTGGCGTAATTACATAAATCCCTTCTTTGATATTCCAGTCTGTTGGCGATTCGCTAACAAGAGCAGTACGGCCTATCGTTCCGGTACCAGATAATAAAATGTCACCAGCCTGAAGCTTTGAACGGTTCTGTATTAAGGCGAGACCCGCATCATCAACACGATCTGTTTTATCACTAATTCGAATATCGAAGCCATCAAGCTCTCGCACTGTTATGTAATAATTCTTTGCTTTCGGTGGATTTAATTTGAAGTTCTTTCTCGGATTCAGACCAGTCCTGAGCGAAGTAATTATATTATCGAAAGAAAGAAAATCAACTCCCTCCGGGCAGAGCTCGTAGATAAGTTTTTCTATTTTTGAACCGTTGTTACGTTGCAGTGCGGCGTTTTTACTCTTCGGGCTATTCATTTTTTAAATTATCCTTTTTCTTTTTGCCCTTCACTTTTTTCTCAACCTTTTTTTGCACATCTTTGATGGCGTCCAGATAAGCCTTCTCAACTTCGCTTAGATTTTTTACTTTGTATTTGCGGTATTCCAGAGCGGCTTTTTCCGTGGCTTTCTCGTGGCTTATTGTACCGGCATCGCTTAACAGTTTTCTGCCTGTCGATTGTAAAATATTGTCAAGCTCGCGGATATAATCCGCCATCTTCATGGGTTTTTGTTCCATGGCGTTGATCTCAGCCAGGTCAAAATATGCGGAGACAAGATTGTTCAGCACCTTGAGCTCGCTTAATTCCAAAAAGTTTTTAGCGACCATCGCTTCGGCCTGAGTGGGTTGCAAGCCCTTGAAATTTGTCAACCCCGCAAATGGTTTGTCCGAATCTACCCGCAGATAAATTACTTCCGCCGCCGTATGTCCATGGGCCGCATAATGAAGTTTGTTCTGGACAATTTTAAAAAACTTTAAAGACTCGTCCGCCTGCGGATCATAATCAATCGCGGTCGCGTAGAGGTCCAATACCTGCCGATACAGCACTTTTTCACTGCTGCGGATATCGCGAATGCGATCGAGCAGTTCCTTCCAGTAATTTCCACCGCCCGCGCCTTTGAGCCGTTCGTCGTCCATTGTAAAACCCTTTACAATGTATTCTTTTAAGCGTTCGGTAGCCCAGATACGAAACCTGGTGGCAATGCGTGATTTAATCCGGTAACCCAGCGATATGATCATATCGAGGTTATAGAAGTTTGTCCAGTTTTCCTGTGTTTTTCCTTCTATTGCTCCATGTTTAGTGGTTGTTCGGAATTTCCGAACAACCAGTTCATCGCTTAATTCTCCTTCTTCAAGAATATGCTTAATATGCTCGCTTATATTTGATTTACTCGATTGGTACAATACGACAAGCTGAGCCTGGGTAAGCCAGACATTTTCATTTTCGAGTCGAACTTCAATTTTGGCATTACCTTCCTCTGATTGATAAATTACAATCTCTCCTTTTTGCTCTTCTTTCATTACCGGATTCCCTCCAGATCAGCCACAATCTCATCAATCGCGTGTCGCAGATCATTCTGCCTTGCAACAATGCCGGCTATCTCGGCGTTGAGTTGTTTAATATCAATCACCTCGCGGGTGTCTTTTTGCGCCACATAGGTTGAAACTGCGATGTTGTAGTCGTTTTCTTCAATGGCCTTGTTACTTACCAGTTTGGCAAAATGAGCTTTGTCCGTGCGTTTGGTAAAGGCTTCCATTATTTTAGCGCGGTTTTCTTCGCTCAGTTTATTTTTATTCCCTCCACGCACGAATTCGGCCGACGCGTCAATGAACAGGGTTTTGTTGTCCTTTTTGCTTTTTTTGAGCACGATGATACAGGTGGCGATGGTCGTGCCGAAGAAAAGATCAGGCGGGAGCTGGATGACCGTATCAATGTAGTTGTTGTCTATCAGGTATTTTCTTATTTTCTGCTCGGCTCCGCCGCGGTAGAGCACTCCCGGAAATTCGACGATCGCCGCAGTGCCGCTGGTGGAAAGCCAGGAGAGCATGTGCATGGTAAAGGCGAGGTCGGCCTTGCTTTTTGGGGCCAGGACCCCTGCCGGTGAAAAGCGCGGGTCGTTTATAAGAAGCGTGTTGCTGTCCCCTTCCCATTTGATCGAATACGGTGGATTTGAAACAATAGCGTCGAATGGCTCGTCATCCCAGTGTTTAGGGTCGGTCAGCGTATCACCGTGCGCGATGTCAAAATGATTGTAGTTGATGTCGTGCAAGAACATATTGATGCGGCAGAGGTTATAGGTGGTAAGGTTGATCTCCTGCCCGAAGAACCCTATCCTTACGTTTTCCTTTCCGAGAATCTTGGCAAACTTTAAAAGAAGAGATCCGGACCCGCAGGCCGGGTCATATACCTTGTTTACCTCTTTTTTCCCGACTGTCGCCAGGCATGCCAGTAACTCGCTTACTTCCTGCGGGGTAAAAAATTCACCTCCCGATTTGCCGGCGCTTGAAGCATACATGGTCATTAAAAACTCATAAGCGTCGCCAAAGGCGTCGATCGTGTTGTCGTAATAATTACCCAGCCCGAGGTCTCCGACCGCCTCAAGAAGTTTCACCAGTTTCTGGTTTCTTTTTTCTACAGTATTGCCAAGTTTGTTTGAATTGACGTCAAGATCGTCAAACAGGCCTTTTAAGTCATCTTCACTGTCCGTACCTCTGGCCGAATTTTCAATGTTGCTGAACACCGATGCCAGCGTTTCGTTGAGGTTTGCGTCATTGCGCGCTCTGGCGCGTACATTGACGAATAATTCGCCTGGTAAAATATAGAACCCTTTTTCCTTTACCGTATCGTCGCGTCCAAACTCCGCCTTTTTATCAGAAAGGGCTGCGTAATCAAAGTTCTTATTTCCGCTGCGCCGTTCATCTTCATTGATGTAACTGGTGAGATTTTCGCTGATAAAGCGGTAAAAAAGCATTCCCAGGACATATTGCTTGAAGTCCCAGCCGTCCACGCTGCCCCGAAGATCATTGGCGATTTGCCATATGGCGCGGTGAAGTTCGGCTCGTTCCTGCTCCCTGGTTGTGTTGTGATTGTTTGTCATATTTACTTTCCGAGTTTAACAGTGTCATTATTTTTAATAAAATTGATAAGAAATCAATAATATTACTTCATTCCGTCCAACCCAAGTTCTCCCATTACCCCCCTGCACCGTCAATCAATAAAAAACCAGGGATTTCATCCTGGTTTCTACTGTGACTGGTTCGCTATTTATCTAGTTTCAAGTCGTTCATGTTCGCTATGATTATTAAAGTGTTATTCTTATTCGATGATTACCTTTGTTTTCAACGCATCAAAGCACATATCGATAAACTCGTACTCGAACCATTCAGTGAACAGTTTGAAAGACATGTTTTTTGGAAGGTAGTCTTCATCCTCGTACCAGGCCCATAATTCATTAATGAATATTTCCCTGTAATTTTTCTTAACCAGTTTCAATACTTCCTCCGGTGTGTCGTAGTCAATGTCTTCAACCATGTAAAGTGTCTTTGAGGAGAGTATTTCATTGTCTGAGACTTTGTGTTCATCGTAATTATTGACCCAGTCGGCAAGGGGCTTTTTAGGTTTGATTAATAAAAATGTTCGGTTTTCTACGAATTTCATATTAATACTCCGTTTTGACACCAATGCTTGCCAGCAAAGCTGTATAAGGGAACCTCTATAAATTACATTTCGGATGTTCCCTTGTGGTCGAAACCTTTTAGCACATCCTGTGCGGTTTCGAGAGCTTGCAGGAGGCAAGCCTGCAAGTTGAGCCACTGATGGCTTAAAACAACGTGCCATTCTAACATCCTGTTCAGCAGGCACAACCATTGGATAAATCAGGTTTTATAACCCCCACTAACTCCCCCTATCAGGGGGAGAACAAAAGAGGGGGTTGAAAAAACCTGATTTTTAGAGGTGCCCATAATGTAATTTTGTTTACCAGATTGTAATAACAATTCAATTATCAAATACTATTTTATAAAAACTTTTTAATAAATAACTTTGAAAAAATAAATTCACATGTTTTTCAACATATTGTTGTAGTTGTTTTTCAGGATTTTGTCCGCTAACTCTTCTTTTTCAATAATTTTGCCTGTTTTTATATTTACACGAGTCATTCATAACCTCATAATTAATATTCTGTTAAATTCGCCGGCCCGGGAGGCCGGCGTCCCGAACCAGTTGGCGATGCGATTTTTTATAACCAAAATCCTCCGAATTTCCTATATTCAACTCCATTCCACTTAACTACCCTCCCCCGTTTCGCCTCTTCCGTCAACCAATAAAAAACTCTAAAATAATCACCTCTTTCCCGGTGTTTCCCCCCCTGCGTTATAATGAACGCGGACCGTCTCCCGGACGGGGTATGCGCGGCGGCCGTTTAACGGGCTCCCCTGGAATATTATTCATGAAAATTCCATGAAAAAATAACAATAAAACGGAACAATTACGACAATAAAAATAACATATAAAATGACAATTTCATTGACATTTAACATGTCAAAATAATACTGATGAACAGGGGCGTCGGGATGAGAAGCATTACAGAAAAGTATCCGCATATAAAATTCAAAACCAGCTGGGAAATGAAGCCCTCAATATACTATATGCTCGGCGAGTGCGGTTCTTTCATTAAAGCCATTAAAAATACGCCTGTCAGGCCTGATTATTTAAAGAAACTGCATTCAGTAGCACTGGTGAAAGGAGCTCAGGCGACGACAGCCATAGAGGGCAACACCCTGACTGTTGAAGATATTGAAAAAATACAGGCGGGCGACAAACTGCCGCCCAGCAAAGAGTACCTGCAAATAGAGGTAGAAAACATACTAGAGGCGTTCAACAAGATATTGAAAATGGTCGTTGTTGAACAAAAAACAGGGCTTATCGGCCCCGAATTACTGAAGAGCTTTCATAAAATGGTCGGTAAAAACCTTGGAGAGCATTTTGAGGCGGCACCGGGAAAATTCAGGAATAATAACGTCATAGTAGGAAATTACCGGGCGCCTGACAGCCGGGACGTTGAAACACTGGTCGGGCAGTTTTGCGATTGGATGCGCAAAGAGTTCAATTACGAAAATAACCAGACTTTCATTGACGCGGTACTGCAGGCGGTCGTGGCCCACCTGTACATCGCGTGGATACATCCTTTCTCTGACGGCAACGGCAGAACAGCCCGGCTGCTTGAGTTTTATTTACTGCTCAGGGCCGGGGTACCCGATATCGCCTCGCATGTCCTGTCGAATTTTTACAATATAACCAGGAGCGAATATTACCGGCAGATCGAGGCCTCGACGAAAAAGAGGGACATCACCGGTTTTATCCTGTACGCCGTGCAGGGCTTTCGAGACGGACTTGAGGAGGTGCTGGAGACCATACAGGAAAACCAGCTCCTGATCACATGGAAAAATTATATATATGGCATATTTGAATCTAAAATGACAGTAGGCAAGACACGCCAGGCGAATAAAAGAAGAAGAAACCTGATTTTAAACATCCCCCATGACCGGTATCTGAGCGCGGCGGAGATAATGGATCTTAAAAGCTGGATCATGAAGGAGTATTCATCATTGTCCGAAAGAAGTTTTCTTCGCGACCTGGAGGAACTGGTTGAACTGGGACTGCTGGAAAAAAATAAAACCGGTTACAGGGCAAAGATGGAAGAATTAAATAAATATATGTCCGTACAGCTTGTGAAATAGTGTAATGGTAACAACCGCAGAGCGCGGTGCGGTGAAAAATCCGCATACCCGAAAAAAACAGGGGTTTTGTTGTTGAAAAAACCGAGAAAATCAGACTTGTTTACGAGGGCGACCCATGCGGGCCGATGACCGCCGCCTTGAGCTCTTCACCGGGGCGTACATGGAATACTACCCCATGGTGCTCGGCCGCGCCATGAAGAAGATCGGTGACCGGCAGGCGGCTGAAGACATCTGCCAGGAGGTTTTTTCCATTTTCTACGAAAAGTTCGACGAGGTCAAAGACCACCGGAACTGGCTCCTGGGAACGCTCAAGAACGTGGCGCTCAGGAATTTCCAGGAAAAGGGAAAAGACACTGCCGACATCGAGGCCCATTTCGACGACGAGGGCCTGGGCTACGTGAACGGGTTCCGCGACACCCGGATCCTCCTCCGCGAGGCCATGGACCATGCCGGGTGCTCTGCCGAAGACCGGGCCCTGCTCGACCTTGTCGCGGTGCACGGGTACAGTTACAGCAACGCGGCCAGGGTTATGGGCGTCACGCGCAGGCGGGCCGAATACGCCTACCGCCGGCTGGTCGAAAGGATCGCCGGATATCTCAAAACGAAGGGCATAGACAGACTCGAGGAACTCTTATGAAAGGCGACGAGCAGGTATTCAACATGATCATGGCGAAATACCGCCTCAGCGAGCCCCTCACGGCCGATGAGCAGGCCTTCGTGATCAAAAGCAGAAGAAAGGTCCTGAAATCCCTGCTCAAGAAATACGGCAAATACACGCCGCTGTTCTGGTTCCTCATCCTCCTTGCCATGATGTTCCGGAACGCCGGGGTCAAGCTCACCTTCATACAGGCCAAGGCGCTGCTGGCAGCGGCGCTTGTCACCGGAACCGCCGGCACTTCGGCGGTCACCTACGCGGGCGCGAAATACATTTACGAGCACGCCCGCGCCCGCGATGTCAGGGAGATCATGGAAATCGCGCCGATACAGGCCCCTGCCCCGCTCAAAGGCATCCCCGCCCCCCGCATGCGGGAACAGGCCCCTGCCCCGGCCGAAACCCCGGCTCCCGGGCAGAAAGTCCGGGGCCGCGTGACCGTGCCTTCCATATAACTCAGATGTCGAAATAAAAGATGGTCATGACGTCGATGCCGTACATGTGATCAACGCGGTCCGAATATTTGATCTTCCCGCCGTTGTCGAAAAAATAAAAAAACACCTGGTACCTGAAACCTGTTGTAAAAATCGTGTTGATGAAGATCGCGTCATAGCACAGGCTCAGCTTTGAATTGAGCCCGGCCTCGTATCCGAAGTAGTCGTCAGAATACCTGTAAGTGATGCTGTCGGTCTCATAGTTCGTAATTTTGTAATCCTGGTCCATGACGGTAAATGAAAAAAGCGAGCCCAGTGAAAGCGAAAAATACAGGCTCTTGTACAGGGGAATGGTAAAAACGCACCCCAGGCCGGGAGCGAAATTGTCGCTTACGGTCGTCAGTTTCTTCCGAAGCGTCGTGTCTCCCCATCCGCCGTTGTCATAATCGTAGTCCCAGGTGTATCGCAAGTACTTGAACCCGAAATACAGCCTGAACCACGAGGTGAACGCATAAGTGGCCGTGGTGTCCAGATCAAACCGCCATATCGTGTAATCATAATTCTCAAACAATGCGGCGCTGTCATAAAACCCGAAAATAAACATGGCCGACAGCCCCCAGCGCGGGGTTATCTGGAGCGACAGCACAGGGCCGTTCAGGAAATTCGCGAAGACATTGAAATCAATATCAACATAGTGTTGTTCCATGTTTTCCTCGGGGATTTCCCACCAGTTAAGCCAGCTGTTCCACCCGATCGCCATGGTCGCGCCCCGCGCGGTCGGCGTGAACGCGACCACAAGGCATGCGATGGCGGTTATGGCGTACAGTCTCAATTTCATCACTATCGTTGTGTTCATAACTCAGATGTCGAAATAAAAGGTCATCGAGAACTCGGGCCCGTAGAGATGCTGCATCTGGTATAAATCTTCTAAGCCGTCGGAAAAAATATAAAACATCTGGTACCTGAAACCAAACGCGAGCATCATGTGTATCTTTTCTATGTCAAAGCTCAACAGCATCCGCGCATTGGCACCGGCCTTATACCAGTTTTCGTCAAATGTTACCACGATCGTATCATCCGGAATGTTTTCGATGGTCATGCTGGTGAACGAAAAAAGCGCGCCCAGGCTTATTGACAGATAGATGTCCCGGGTAAAGGCTATCGTGAAGATCACGCCGGCGCCGGGCGCATAATCGTCGTATATGTACGTGGTTCCGCTTTCAGAAACACTGGAATATTCGAGCGAATAGGTGTATCTCATGAATTTGAACCCGAAAAACAGTCTGAAATACGGCGTGAAGGCGTAACTCGCCGTGGTATCGCTGTCATAGCGCCATATATCGTAACTGTAGTGATACTTGATGCCGCCATATTCCCCGTAGAATTTCGACTTGTACGACCCCATGATGAAAAGCGAAGAGACGTTCCATTCGGGCGTTATCTGGAAAGACAGCATGGGGCCGTAGAGAAATGACGGCGCGCGTTCATCCTTGTATTTGTCATATAAATCTTCAAGGTAATGTTTTGAAAATTCCCACCAGTTGAACCAGGCCAGGTACCCGATCGCCATGCTCGCGCCGCGCGCGGTCGGCGTGAACGCGACCACAAGGCATGCGATGGCGGTTATGGCGTACAGTCTCAATTTCATCACGGGTCCGGTATTGATTATGGCATCACAGGGTTAGTCGAACAGCCGCAGTTTAGCGCTACGGACCGGCACGGTCAACCATAAATTCCCCGTTTCTTCTCACGCGGCGCTCATCGGGTGCCGCGTGGCGGCGTACCGGGGCGGGCCTGTCGGGGTTATCGAAATGTCTCCATGGGCCGGGCAGGCCCGCGTGTAACCTGTTCTCGAACTTTTTTTAAAAACCCGAATTTTTTTCCGGAACCTTTGTTAAATTTTCACGTCATTTCAGACTCGTTAGTGACGTTTAATAAGATAACCATAAGGAGTTTTACCATGAAAAAAATGATGATGACAGGTGTTCTTTCCATTCTGTGCGCTGTCACCGCCCTTGCCGCTGAACCGAAACCGTACGCCGCGGCCGGCGTGTTTGAGCTGGGCGGCAGGGTCGAGTTCTACGGGTCCCGGTATTTCGCGGGCGATTCCGAATCAGGCGACAGCTCGGGCCTGTACCTGAATTTCGCCCCGAAGTTAGACTATTTTATCGTGAACGGGCTCCATGTGGGGTTCGCGCCCGACATTCTGCTTTTTTCCGATATCGACGACATCAGCAACGCAGGCACAGCCGTGTATCTGGTGCCCACGGCGTCACTGGGCTACAGCTTCAGGCTGGCCGAGATGCTTTTCCTCGATGTCGAGGGCTCTTACGGGTTCGGCGTCAGCGTGTATGACAACTACTTCGGCGAAAACGACATAGACACTGACCTGTACATGAACTTCGGGGCCACGGTCGGCTTCAAGGTCCCGGTAAACAGCGCCGTTTTCAGCTTCGGCGTCAGGCAGAACTTTCAGTACGCCACCTGGCACGCAAAAGACTACGACGACGTGTACCAGGCCGGGATCGTGTTCGGCGTTTCCGCGTACCTGTAAGAACGCGGAATGAACAAAAGCACATACAGGAGAACCAACCATGAAAAAAACAGTTAATACCGCGATACTGCTCGTCGTTCTGGGAGTATTTTATTCATGCTTCGACCAGGATGCCGACTACGCCGGCGCGCTCCACTATGAAACCGAGTCGATATTTGTGATCGACAATGACGTGTACGTGAGCGGATGGTACTATCTCGATAAAACGACCGATTGGGTTGACTGCTACTGGGTCAACGGCGAGCGGGTAGACCGGAGCGTCATCGAAGACGCGAAGGCCATATCCGCGAAATACGGTGACACAACGAACTTTTCTTTCAGAGACCGCTGGCGGGACTACCCGTACATCGTCAGCAACGGTGACCTGTATGCCGTGTATGACGGCGGTTACACGAAAAACGGCGACGAAACCGAGGTCGTTCTCGACGAGCTTGAAGGGGTCGAGAACACGCATGACAATTTTTACGGCATGTTCGTTTCGGGCGAGGATGTCTATATCATCGGCGAAATCGTCGGCCATGACAGTAACGGCAACAGAAAAGACCTTACGTTTTTATGGAAAAACGGCGTTGCCGAATATTTCGACAGGGATTGTTACTGTGATATCACGGTCTCCGGGAGTGACGTGTACACGATCGATTCCCGGCACGCCTACCGGAACAATGTTTTTATAGAGGGCAGTTTTTCGCCATTCAATTGTTACAAGTACATACAGGTCGATGGCGGTGATGTCTACATCCTGGGGTGGGTCACTTCCGCTGACCCGGGATCGTATACGGCCGATTACTGTTACTGGAAGAACAATGAGAAAATCGACATCAGTGAAGATGACGATGAATGGGTCACCTCGATGTTCGTGAACAACGGCGATGTGTATTTTGCCTCATGGTACACTACCAACGGTTACTATTCCCCGGACATGTTCAGCAGCGTTGAGTATAGCAGGCCCTGCTATTACAAAAACGGCGAGCGGATTGACCTTGAATAGGCGGCGCCACGCTGGACAACGGAAAGAAACAGGAAAAAGCAACTTCTCCACATGAGCACCAATCTCCTCACGGTGATTGATCGAGCCACTTTTTTTCAGTAAACAAAAAAAGGCCCCCCCTTCAGGGGGGCCCGGGGCCGTTAACATCCCCCCTCAAATTTCGCATGACTCAAATAACCGCTGTTTTGCAAAAAATTTTACATTGCTAAAATTCTCAAATGCTGTATAATGATAGAATATTTTCTTTGGGCCCATATTCTCTATGAAATACCAGGACAAGACAAAAAAAGAGCTCATTGACCTGCTTCAGGCCCGGGAACGGGAAAACAGGAGACTTGCCGGGAACAGCCGGACATTTCTGGAAATACTCGATGTTTCTTCTGAAGGGACCGCTGTTCTTAAAAGCGGCAAAATAATCTATTGCAACGCCGCGATGGAAAAAATAACCGGCTATTCTTTTGAAGAAATAAAAACACATGACCTCTGCTCCCTTTTCCATTCCGAAGACCGAAAAAAAATAATAAAACTCAATCAAAAACCCGCGACCGGCAAGAAGCTGATTCTTGGAGGTATCCGCATAGCATCAAAGACCGGCACTGTCAGGTGGGTTGACCTCACGGCACGTGAAATCAAATGGGAAGGAAAAAACTGCCTCCTGACAGTATTAAAAGACATCACTGAAAAGAAAACGACCCTTCAGGCCCTGACCCAGAGCGAAGAAAAGTTCGAAAAAATATTCAGGTTCAGCCCTGACTCGATCACCATCTCAAAGGCTTCTACCGGTTTCTTTATTGATGTTAATAACCGCTTTACCGAGCTGTCAGGATGGGCGCCTGCGGAAACCTATGGCAAAACCGTGAAAGACCTTGGCATATGGGTCAACGAGGGCGACCGGGACAGGGTGATAGAGATCCTTAAAAAAGACGGCTACGTACAGGACTTCATAACCACATTAAGGGTCAAAGACGGCAGAGAACTGCCGGCGCTCTTCTCGGGAAGCCTTATAACCCTGGGCAATGAACTCTACCTTATATCTACATCGCGGGACATGAGCGAGTTCGTCAGGGCCCAGCAGACGATCCAGGCACAGAACGAAGAACTGGCATCAGCCAATGAGGAGCTTACCGCGTCAAACGAAGAGCTCGAAGCCATAAACGAGGAGCTCATCGCGGCCCAGCAGGAACTCGGCGATTCCGAAATGAAATACCGCACCGTAGTCAACGGCGCGCAGGAAGCAATCCTGATCGTGCAGGACTACAGGGTAGTCTTTTTTAATCCCGCTTTCGAAAAAACAATGAAGATGCCTGAAAGTATTACACAGTTCAACATCACCGATTATATCCACCCGGACGATCTTCCGACAGTCATCGCTTACAATGAAAAACGCCTGAAGGGGGAACCGGTTCCCGAAAGCTACGAAATCCGCATGAGAGACCACAGGGGCAACCATATCTGGGCGCATATTTCGGTATCGCTTATATCATGGGAGGGCAGGCCCGCTACCCTGCTGTTCGGTATTGACATAACCGAGCTCAAAAAGAATGAAAAACTCATCAGGGACAACGAAGCGCGCATGCGCAGTTTCTTCTACGCGGCCACAGAGGGCATCGCCATTCACGAAAAAGGCGTGTTCCTTGACGTTAACGACGCCTTTGCCCGGATCTTCGGGTATGAAAACCATGAATTGATCGGCATGACGGTTAAAGACCTGTCGACACCCGAGACTTACGAAATCGTGCACCGGCATATCATCAGCAGAGACCAGTCTCCCTATGAAGGAGTGGGACTGAGAAAGGACGGCTCGACCTTTTACGGAAGGATATCCGGAAAAGATTTTATATACCAGGGGAAAAACCTTCGCGTAGTATCGATTATTGACATCACCGACCTGAAGGAACTGGAAAAGAAAATTCTTGATGCGCTTCATGAAAAAGAGACCCTCTTAAAGGAAATACATCACCGGGTAAAAAACAACATGCAGATCATCTCCAGCATGCTGAGCCTGCAGTCCGCGTACGTCAAATCAGAGGAAGACCGGGAGCTCTTCAACGAAAGCCAGAACCGGATACTGGCCATGGCGCTTATCCACGAAAACCTCTACCGCTCAAGCAATCTTTCGCAGATAAATTTTAAAAAATACATTTTTGACCTGGCGAACCGCCTGTTTGATTCATACAACATCACCCAGGCCAGGGTCATGCTTGATACGTCAGTCAGCAATGTCACCATGAACATTGAAAAAGCCATACCGTGCGCGCAGATCATCAACGAACTTATTTCCAATGCCCTGAAACACGCTTTCCCTGCCAACCGCACCGGAACAATATCAATATATTTCTCTCAGGACACTGACGGGAAGTACACCCTTGAGATCAAGGACAACGGCATCGGATTCCCCGAAAATATCGACTTCAGAAATACCGACTCACTGGGCCTTCAGATTATTAACGCCCTTGTCGGCCAGCTCAAGGGCGCCATCAGCATGGAATCCGCGCACGACAGGGGCACAAAATTTACTCTTACATTCTAAAATTTTCAGGCCGCTGATCAACTCCGTTAAAAAAAAAGGGAGGGGGATGATATTTTTTAAGTTCGATCGCGATTTCACCCGGAGACATCGCGTCAACGAGCAGGCCCTCATCACGCAGGATGCGCAGTATCGACAGGTTCGTATTCGCTTTCGCCGAATAGTTGGCGCGGAAGTTATCATAGCTGACAAGGTTTTTCATTTCCCTGCAGCGCGTCCGCAGCACGCTCTCGTTGTAAACGTACAGAGGCGTACCGTATTTTTCCGCCAGTTCAGCAGGGCCGCTGTTGCCGTAAAAGTTCATTTTTTAATTTTCAACATCCGATCAATGCTTATAATTTTCAGATCTGCATGCTTGCTGATATTTATGAAATCTTTATCAAACGTCACCAGTTTCAATTTGTTTCTTATCGCAACACTCGCTATCAGAAAATCCAATGACCCTGCAGTTATTCCTTTCTGTTTGCATTTATTCCGCAATTCAGCTGCATAAATATAGTCATCTCTGGCCATTTCCAGATATGAAAAATCATTTAAAATATTTTTTATTTCTGAAAATAGCCTGCGATCAGAGATTCCACTTAAAATCTCCTGAAGAATAATACCGATAACAACTATTTCATCATTATTATCAATAATTTTTCTTACTATAGTTTCTGATGAATTAAGTGATTTATCTTTACGCCTGAGCGCTTCTGACCAGACCGAAGTATCTATCAGTAATTTCATCATCTGTTTCTTGCTTTTTTATAATCATAGTCCGGATCAAAATCAATAGTATTCAGGTACTTTAACATATCTTTCTGTCTGTGCTTTTGAATATACTCGCGCAGAGCAGTATTGACTGCTTCTCGTTTTGTTTTAAATTTCCCTATATGATAGACTTCATCAAGCAGTTTTATATCTATATTCAGGTTTGTAGCCATAAATTTTTTACCTCAGGCCAAAGGTTACACAACATCATGTGTAAAATCAAGAAAAAAATAATCATACCGCTTTCTGGGCCGTTTCAAAAGCGATAAACCTTCAAAAATTCAAATTGACTTTATTAACCGCTCCATGCACTCTTCAGAAAAAACACCAGACCGTCCAGGGGAACTGACCGATGTACAAACCACTGTTAACTATATTTTTTCTGAGTGTATTCTGCCAGTGCACCATAAATGACTATAAGAAAAATACCGGTACCTATTACATTCATGTTGACGCAGAGGCCTCGCGCGCAACAGGGGCCGCCCCGTTGAGCGTGCACTTCACCGCCGAATTCGCCAACAGCGGATCCGGCACGCGCGACTTTCACAATCTTGACTACACCTGGGATTTTGGGGATGACGATACCGCGGCCTGGGGGACCAATGGCAAATCAAAGAACGCGGCGAAGGGCCCGGTTGCCGCCCATGTGTTCGAAACCCCGGGATCGTTTACCGCGAACCTGACTGTTACAGACGGGACAACCGTGGTTGACACACGGTCCTTTTACATAGAAGTGGATGATCCGGATGAAATATACAGCGGCACGGATACGATCTGCGTATCAGACGCGACCAGCAATGATTTCGCCGGATGCCCTTCAGGTGCCCAACAGGTCGCGACTGACACCCTCGGCGACGTGCTCGAGAACATCCAGGCCGGAACACGGATACTGTTGCGGCGTAACTCATCATGGACAACCGGCGGGCTTTCGGTCCCCGGCAACGCGGGCCCGGTGACGATCGGCGCGTACGGCGCGGGCACCGGCCAGGACGGCCTGGGCATTTACGACAACGCGCCGCAGATAACCGTGACTGACGGTGAATTCCTTCCCCTGGATCAAAAGCAGGACTGGCGCATCACGGACCTGCACCTGGTCAACAGCGACATGAGCGCCGGCTCTTTCGGCGGGGCCATCAACATGCAGCGGATACTGTTCCAGCGCCTCAGGGTCGAGGGATTCGGGTGCGCGATCGGCTGGTCACACTGGAACAGCAGCGCCCTTATGACCATGGACCAGATGGTCATATGCGACTGCGACCTGAAAAATTCGGACTCGAATGTCGTGTATATCGGATCAGAGAGGATCGCCCTCATGGGAAACATAATCGCGAATTCCATGACCACGCATGTGGCGAGAGTATGGCAGGCTTATCTGGGCGTGATCAGCAACAATATTATTTCGGGTTCCAGTCTCAACAACGACAACGGTCGGCACGCTTTAAAATTGCACGGGCCCGGATACAGCACTTTCGATGGCAGCGATGAGTATGGCACGCCGGTAGACGGCACGGGCCTGCTCGCGAACAGGACGGAATTCGCGGTGGTATCGGACAATGTTTTCGGGAGCTCCGGGCCCTGGCCGGTATGCATAGGGCCCCAGGACATCTACACCAACTCGCTCCTGAGCGACATTATTTTTGAAAAAAACCGATTGATCACCGGCTTCGGCGCCAAGAGCTCGGTGAACGTCAGTGTCGCGCTCCACATCTCGGCACGGTATACGACAGCGCGGAACAATATTTTCGACGGCACCGGTTCGGGCAATGATTATACGGCGATAGATATATGGAGCGACGGGAAACAGCCGAGACCGCGAGGCGTTGAAGTATACAACAACACCATATACCGGTCGGACAATACATCTGGCAATGAACGGTGCGGCATAACAGTCAGGGCAACAGCGGCCAACACCATAATAAAAAACAACCTGATCTCCTTCCCGGGTTCCACGGTTCTGACATCGGCAATAATAAACTACAGCTCCTCACTGACCGAAGAGAGCAATCTCCTTGCCGATACCCCGGGATTCACTGACCCGGGCAACGCGTACGCGGATGACCCGTATGTTAACAATTTTAACCTTGACCCGGGTTCTTCAGCGATCGATGCGGGTGCTGTTGTTCCGGTCTATGACGATATGGAGGGAACCACCCGGCCCGTGGGCAGCTTCGATATCGGGGCCTATGAAAACTGAATCACTTATACCTGAAAATATTGAACGGGGCTGTCCCAAAAAACGTTCGTCGAGTGAATTTCGTAAAGTTGATACAGTATTCCCGCTCATTTCGATACGATTTTGATGTTTTCTCCATCAAAATCACTCAATGAGCGTTACGAAATTAATATCGAGACGACTTTCAGAACAGCCCCGTTCAATTATCACACAATCTCATCAACCGTGAGCGGAAACCGGGACATTATCTCGCATCCGTTTTTCCTGAGGACAATGGGATTTTCATACCTGAACCCGATGTCCTCACCAGGGCACGCGTACTGCATCGCGCATATGATGACTTCATTTTCCCGGTACACGTGGTCGGGATTGGTCCAGTACGGGAAGGGGCCGTCATTCATGCCGATGCGCCACTCGTCCCCCATCATGCCGATGCCGTGTTCAAACCCCGGAACCATGTAATCAGCGAATCCTCTCTCTTCAGCGAAGTTCATCATCTGCTCCGCCAGCTTTGACGGCGATATGCCCGCCCGGTATGTCTTGAGGGTCAGGTCAACGATATCAACAAAGTTTTTGGCGTGCCAGCGCTGCCGGTCCGTCGCCCTGCCGATGAAATAGTTATGGGAATGGTCGCCCAGCCCCAGTTTGAACATGGCGTGGATATCGACCATCAGGGAATCTCCCTCCCTGAGCTCGCGGCGCGTGGCCGGCGTGCACGCGCCCCCGGCAAGGCCGGTCCTGTACCCTGAGGCGATCTCATTGCCGCCGGTAAAGGACCATTCCCATTCGCTGCCCGCCTTTCTCATGGCGTAGGCAGCCAGGCCGGCGATCTCGGTTTCCGTCATGCCCTTCCATCCCCCGTTTTGCAGGGCCGCTTTTACCGCCTTGTGGCCAATGTCCACAATGCGCGAGGCCTCGCGAAAGCGGTTAATGGTGCCTTCGTCCTTGATAAGCGCGAGCCGGTCAATGATGCCGTGGGCGTTCACCAGCTCCATGCCGGGAAGGGCCCCGGAGAACTGCTGGTACTCGTAATGCGTCAGCCATCCTTCGGGAAGATAGTTCGACATGCCGCTCTCAATGCCCAGGCGCCCTTTGCCGCCCTTTGACAGGTCGGCGATAAAGTCGGCGATCTGTTCGATCTGGTCCTGCCCTCCCATGGGAGCGAAGCCGAGCACATGCTCTTCGTCAAGCCACGAGTCGTCCGCGACCCGTGCCGCGTCTATGACGAACGTGAAGGCAGAGGGAAGGCCCTCTGCGGGGATGACGACAAAGCTGCGCCAGGGGCAGAAGGCGTCCAGGGTCCACGACAGGGTCCTCAGGCGCGAGCCGAGGTAAACATCCAGCTTCTGCGCCTGCATCTCTTTCTGAATGGATTTTATTCGTGCGGGAAAATCAATGTAATAGGGATCTTTTGCGTTCATGGGGGCCTCCTTTAATACTGCGCGTCAATCGTGGCAAAGATTTTGTTTACCCTGTCCGCCAGGGAAGCGAGCTTCAACGCTTTCACCATATTGCCCTTGAGCTTGAGCTTGCCGGTCATAAGGGCCTTCTGTGCGCCCAGCTCCGCGCGGGAGATTTTCGCGAAGGTCTCATAGTCGCCGGCTATGCGAAATTCCGCTTTCGGGGGCTCCCCCTCGCCGACCTGTATGTCAGACAACGCGCCGTCAGTGAAGCCGATGAAAAGGAACCGGTCTTTTCCGTCGGGGCAGTTCTGATAGATGTTGGACATGGATGTGGTTACGTTGTTCATTTTTTCGGGAGAGAGATTTTCTCTGAGCAGGCGGCCCGCTTCATCCCTCCACTCGCTGCTTAAATACTTGACATGGTTCGCCATGGCATGCCTCCTGTAGGTAGATGTGTGTCTGTCCGGTGCGCCGCACCGGACGGGCTGTATATGCCGGCTGGAGCTGCAACTTCAGCCGGCATCCTTAACGGCGTAACGCCGGGTTCAGGCAGTGTAAAGGCCCCGCGTGACCAGGTCCAGGGTGTCTTCAAATAATTCCTGCAAAAACTGCTCATCCGTTTTAATGTACGTCCTGATAATGAACATCTTGTAAATGCTGAAAATAACGCTAGCGACCTTGTCCAGGTCAACCGGCCTGAACTCCTTCTTTTTGATCCCATCGCGGAGTATTTCACGGATCATGGCCATGGAGCGCTCATTGATTTCTTCATAGGGGTCGCTCGCGGGGAACATGGGAAAGATGTCCGGGTCCATTTTAAGGACCTCGCAGAACTCCCTGTCTTCGCTGAGGTACTCGACCGCCTTGCGGCACATGACCAGCAGCCGCTCACGGGGGCCTGTTGCTTCTTCTATCGCGTCCCGGACCCGCTGCTGCCAGCGCTCAAGCGCGTAACTCACGGTCTGAACGTACAGATCCCTCTTGTCTTTCACGTATATATAGAGATTTCCCTTGGTCATGCCCAGTTCAGCGCCGATCTCCTCAAGGGTTGTTTTGCGGTATCCATACCGGGAGAACAGGGACAACGCGGTTTCAAGGATTGTTTTATTATCGATTTTCTGTTTCATTCTATTAACTCACTGAACAAATCATTCATTTGTTCAATAATAATAAGACCGGGCGGGGATGTCAATATTTTTTCACCATCATGCCCGGCGCTGCGGTAGCAAATTATTTTTAGGGACAACCGTTTCATAACACCTTTTGTTGTCATCCC